>Ga0247727_10000795_pt1 | contig 77129 bp, 60 predicted proteins | sample WisWelCaveWW1625_FD_202498 | JGI IMG/M metagenome (GOLD analysis project Ga0247727, IMG submission 202498) | Biofilm microbial communities from Wishing Well Cave, Virginia, United States - WW16-25 | ecosystem: Environmental > Aquatic > Deep subsurface > Groundwater > Cave microbial mat | place...
GCTGCCGTCAATATAAATTCCGGTTGCCACATCATCACCGTGTCCTGCTCCATCCACCTGATTGGTCCATTGGTGTACACCGGATGAATTGTATTTGGAAATGATGAGATCATAATTGCCATCACCGTTTAAAGTTGCTCCGCTGACATACACGTTGTGTGATGCATCCGTTTTTGTTTGTGCTTTGATGAAAAGATTCTGTGAACCGGAAAGAGAAGTCCATTCTTCAAAGGGAAGAGTTGTTTGAGAAAATGTAGAAAAGGAAAAATAGCAGAGGGCAAGAAGGAGGAATAAGTTTTTCATGACAGAAGATTTAAGAGGTGAGGAATAACTCATTCACAAGGTAGGCTCATAAAATGGATGATCAAAGCAAAGGGAGGAATTTATTTTTTTTGAAAAAAAAACAGAAGATGAAAAAACGTTAGGTAAAAAAACGTAGCTGGAATTTGCGACACGGATTGAAGTGGAAATCCTTTTTTTTGAAAAGCTTCTTCGAGGGAAGCCAAAAAAGATTGTAACGGAAAGCCGGGCAGAGCTTTGTGTAGTTAGCCGCCCCAATAATTTTCTTCTTTTTAAGCCCTCACCACTTTTTGGTAATGCACCTGCAGGTCGTTGATTTTGAGAGTAACCCAATAAACGCCTTTGGGCAGTGAGGCATCGGGTTTCCAGGTGGCGTGATATTTCTGCGGTGTCATATTGCTTTCATCGAGAATGGCAACCAATGAGCCGTTCATATCAAACACGCGCAAGGCAACGCGAGAGGTTTTGAAAATTCCGTAAAAAATATCAATCTCATCGGCAAATGGATTGGGGGAAACGGCATAGATCAATCCTTTGTCGAGATGAATATCGTTCATGCCGGTGGTGCCATCGCCATCCACGATAATATCCCAGGTGCCTTCATATTTTCCGTCACCGTTCAGTGTAATTGGAATGATCCTGTGCGTGGCATCATACGTACCACTCGTAATAGATGCGGCTGCATCGCCCGGAATATCGGTGTCGCCTTCAAAATATAATTGTGTGGTGAGGGTTGGAAAACCGGGAGGTGTGATTTTGAAATGGATATGACTTGGTCTGTAGCTGCCACCGTTCAAATATTTTCCTGGCTGGATGGTTTCAAACAAATAAAATCCCTGCGGATTTGAATTTGTCTTTCCGCGCAGGTTGTAACCTGAGTTGTCATACGCGCCTGCATCATCGGCATGCCAAATGTCGATGAGTGTGTCTGGAATAATTTCGGTGCAATCCATGGTGCGCACCACTCCGCTGATGATGAGCCGTGTGCCGGGTTCATTGACATCCGCAAGTTGATTTCCAACAATAATTCCTGCACCGGCAGTATAAAAAGGACCCTGACCGTAATAGTCGAGTGTAGTGGGGTCGCAATCTTCCGGTGATTTTATTACTGCTGATTCATATGATTTGGCAATAGCCGGAATAACACCAACTGACAAAGCAGCAAGTGCAGTGTTTCTCAAAAATTGTCTGCGCGATTTTTCGTTGGATGATTTCATAAAAAAGGTTTTGAAGGATTAATTCTTTAAGATGAAGATACTGCTATAACGCTATATTGATATTTGCATGATATGAATGATTCAACAATTAAGAATAAATAAGAAATTATATTCTCGATCTGAAATACTCAACCAATCCATGAATCGGTTGTTGCATGATTTTGCCAACGGTGATATTTTTTTTATTGCACACTTCGCGAAGTACGTCTTCGAAAAAGAAAGGCATGGAGCCGATAAAATGGACCGGTACTTTGCTGAAATTTTCGAAACGACAAACATGCACTTCGATAAATTCATTAAAGCCCTGCTGAATCAGTTTCGGGACGTAGTAGTACTGTTTGTGTTTTGATAAATATTTGGCGAACGAAGCGAGATAAACATTTGGATACGGTTTGCGATAGACATTTTCAAAAATGTTTTCACGCGTCAATGCGAAATCTTTTTTGAGTTCATCAGCAATTTGCGGAGGAAGTTTCCCGTAGAGATAATCAGCGAGAATGCGTTTTCCGAAATAGGCACCACTCCCTTCATCACCCAATATCCAACCGAGTGAATATTTATCATCCACCAATTTTTTGCCGTCAAAAAATGCCGCGTTTGATCCCGTACCGAGAATGCACACGATTGATTTTCTATTGTCACTGGTTGCTAATGCGGCACCGAGCAAATCATCATGGACATTCAGTTTTGCATTCGTGAAAACGGATTGAAGTGCGGATGCAATCAACCCGCAACGATCTTCCGAAGAACAGGCTACGCCATAATAGAAAATTTCTTTCACCTCATCGCGCATTTCGTATAGTTTGCCGGAATATTGCAACTGTGCTTTGATCATTTCGGCAGAATGAAAAAACGGATTGAAACCCATCGTGCTCTGTTCATGTACTACTTCGCGTTTGTCATTCATTAAAGCCCAATCGCATTTTGTTGAACCGCTGTCCGCAATTAAAATCATGATAAAATATTTTTTGAGGAAATCAAAAATACAGAAACCATAGAGTGTAAATTTTGAAAGCGGGCAAACGGTAAGACTGAGTTTTCCCGAATGGAGAAAACGATTCAAACTCCTTTTGACAAAACCCTATTTTTGCCCGACTCAAATCATTCCTGTGAGTAAAAAAATCCGTTTTGCAGTTATCGGTTATGGTCATATCGGCAAGCGCCATGCTGAAATGATCCGTCAACATCCGGAAGCGGAGCTCGTTGCAGTAGCTGATATTGATCCGAATCAAAAAGAAGCAGCGGAAAATTCAGGTACAAAATTTTATGATTCAGCAGAATCACTTTTTGCATCTGAAGAAAATATTGATGTCGCAAATATTTGTACACCGAATGGTTTGCATGCTTCACAATCCATTCTTGCTTTGCAAAACCGTTGTCATGTGGTTTGTGAAAAACCAATGGGACTTCATAAACAGGAGTGTGAAGAAGTGATTCATAAAGCGTTGCAGATTTCCCGTCAGGTTTTTTGTGTGATGCAAAACCGTTATTCGCCTCCTTCACAATGGTTGAAGTCTTTAATCGATTCAAAAGTGCTTGGAAAAATATTTGTGGTGCAGATCAATTGTTACTGGAACCGCGATGATCGTTATTACAGCAAGAGCAAATGGAAAGGAAAATTGAATCTGGATGGCGGTCCGTTGTTCACCCAGTTCAGTCATTTCGTTGATATCATGTATTGGTTATTCGGAGATATAAAAGATATCAAAGCACGGTTTGAAAATTTCAATCATCAAAACAATACGGAGTTTGAAGATTCGGGATTTGTGAATTTTAAATTCGCCAGCGGAGGAATCGGTTCGTTGGGATATTCCACTTCTGTGCGTGAAAGAAATCTGGAAAGCAGCATGACCATCATTGCTGAAAACGGAAGTGTAAAAGTGGGTGGTCAGTACATGGATCAGGTGGAATATTGCCAGATCAACGATTATGCAATGCCTGAACTCGCGCCTGCTAATCCTCCAAATGATTACGGTGATTATAAAGGCAGTGCGTCCAATCACCATTTCGTGATTGAAAATGTGATTGATACTTTGAGCGGTAGATCTTCTGTCAACACCAACGCTTTGGAAGGAATGAAAGTGGTGGAAATGATTGAAAAGATTTACTTGCAGCGCGATTTGAAATCATTATTCTGAAATCGGTAAACATGCCCGTATCCTTTATCGATAGAATCCTTCATCGTTTGGGCGATCGGGACACGGGTGATTTATTGAAGGGAAGTTTTATCAGTTTTCTGTGGTATGGTTTCGGCAAAATCCTCGCCTTTGTTTTTGTTTTTGTCTGCATCCGCACTTACGGCAAAACCAATTACGGTTACATTGCGTTAGCGCTCACCTTAATGCAGGTTTTTTCGTTAATCGGAAAAATCGGTTTTCACGGAGTGGTGCTTCGTTTTGTTTCGCAATATTCATCTCAGAATCAATGGGGTAAAGTCAGAAAAATTTATCTCGACTCAGTGCGTTTTTCTTTTCCGTTTTCCGTCATATTTTCTGCTGTTTATTATTTTTCCGCACCGGCATTGGCAAATTTTTTCGGAGATGTTGAACTCATCCCGTACTTCCAGCTGTTCGCGCTGGCGGTTTTACCTCACGCACTTTACCAGGTGGTGATTGAAGGCTTACGTGGATTGAAAAAAAATTCGCTCTATTCTTTTTATCTCAATGCATCAATCATCTTATTTGCCATCGTGATGTTGCTGCTTTTCATAGCCATGTCGGATAATGAATTGAACGCGGCTATTGCGTATGTTCTGGCGATATTCATTGCATGCATTTTCGCATTTTATTCTTTTGCGCGAACCACTCATTTGTTTTCACAGCCCACAGAACCTGCCATGAGCGCGCGTGAAATATTTTCTATCTCACTGCCGATGATGCTTTCAGGCTCACTGCTTTTTGTGATCAGCTGGACAGATAATATTATGCTTGGAAGATTTCGCACGGAAGATGAGGTTGGAATTTATGACATCGCATTTCGTATTGCCGTGCTTGCCGGTTCCACTTTAATGTCCGTCAATGTAGTGAACGCACCTCGATTTGCGGAATACTATGGAAAAGGAGATATGAAATCATTATCCGACTCCGTTACCCGATCTTCCAAACTTATTTTCTGGACATCGTTACCGATCATGTTAATCTGTTTGATCTTTCCGCGTTTTTTGTTGAGCGTATTTGATAAAGATGCAATGGCTGCTTCAACAGCACTCGTCATTCTGGTCATTGGAAAATTCATCAGTGCCATTTGCGGACCCGTTGGAAACATCATGCACATGACCGGGAAACAAAAACAATTTCAATTCATCATGCTCTTTGCCGCGGTGGTGAATATTATTCTCAATCTGATCCTCACTCCGCGATATGGAATGACCGGTGCTGCAACCGCCAGCATGGTCAGTATTGTTTTGTGGAATGTGATTACCGCTTTTGTTGTCCATCACTATTATGGATTCTATCCATTCTATTTTCCGTTTTCTGATAAAATTTTCAGCGGGAAACAAAAGCCAAATTAAAACCTGCCAAAATGAAAGAAGCTACCTTGTTATTGTTTCTGATTTCCGGACAACTGAAATGTTTTCTGCTTGCCTACGGAATTGAATTGCCTGTTGACCTGACACTTCTTACTGCAGTGCTTGTAACCGCTGTTGCAGCCGTTGAATTTATGACCAAACCGGATTTCAAAAATTTAGTTAACCGGCATCGTGTGATGCCCATGATTGCCATCTGCATCTTTTATCTGTGGATGATCATCACACTCAGTTTTACTCCGTCAGAAAAATATGCATACACAAAATGCTTTTACTTTCTCACCAACATTCTGGCATTTGGTGTTTTGTTCGTTTCGCCTTCCTTCCGTTTTATTCGATTTAGAAATCTTCTCATCGCGGTGTCTGTGATCATGAGTATTTTCTTCCTGCTTGCTTTTCCCGATTATTGGCTCAGCACACCTTCCGTTTTTGGCATTCGTGATTTTGAATGTTTCAAACTATTGTATCTGCCGCTTGGATTTCTTCTCGGCATGAGCATTATTCTTTCACTGGGAATAAGAGATGAGATAAAAAAAATTGTTCTGATAAATTTTTTACTTCTGCTTTTAGCAGGAACGGCTTCAAGAGGCCCATTGATTTTCACTTTATTCGTTTTATTTCTTGCTGTAATTCTAATGATCAGGACAATTTTCAGTTTCATCAGACACCATACCAAGCGTTTTGTTTATCTGATGATTTTTATTCTGGTTTTTGACAGTGCCTATTTTTTAGTTGCCATGAACAACGAAAAGTTATCGGTGAATTATGAAAGATCATTTGCGCGTTTCCTGGTATTATTCGGAATTGATACCGGCACGGGAATGCAAAATACATCTGTCGAAGTGCGTGTAGGTCATATTAAATATGCATGGGAAAAGATTACAGAATCACCGGCCACATTCATGAAAGGGTACGGCATTGGCAGTTATGGTTTAATGAAGGAAGGCACTGATAAAAGGCTTTATCCTCATAATATGTTTTTGGAAATTTTATTTGAAATGGGATTACTGGGAATGATTTTTTTCCTCTGGTACCTGTATTATATCGGGAAATCCATCAGAGGCAAACCGTTGTTTATTTTGTTGCTTATGATTTATCTGTTACTAAACCTTGCAAAAAGTTTTTCATTGGTTGACCTTCGGTTCTTCTTTGCGATTTTTGGTTTCGTCTTGTACCTTCCGCTTTCATTATTTACTTCACCGAAGCGCAAACATGTCTGAACGGATTTGTCATATCACCACTGTTCATTCTCCGTTTGACACACGAATCTTTCATAAGGAGTGCATCACCCTGGTCAAAGAAGGTTATGAGGTAATACTGATTGCGCCTCATCCTATGGATGAAAAAATCAAAAGAGTGCAATTGAGGGGAATTCCTGTCCATCGAAACAGATTGAAAAGATTTTTCATCGGCAATTGGAACGTGGTGATCAAAGCATTCAGCGCAAAAGCCCGATTATATCACTATCACGATCCGGAATTGTTTTTTGCCTGTCTCCTGCTGCGACTTTGCGGAAAGAAGATAATTTATGATATGCATGAAGATTTACCGAAGCAGGTAATGATTAAGAATTGGATGGGTTCAAAAGTTTTTAGAAAACTGATTTCGTATTTGGTGAAAATGCTGGAGTGGTTTGAATTGAAAATGTTTAATGCCATTATTGTGGTAGTTCCCGAATTACAGAATCGTTTGGGAACGAATAAAACAATTCTCTTGAGAAATTTTCCGCGAAAGGAATTAGCTGAAAGCGCGGTGCCTGTATTAAAATCATTTCCTGAACCGGTAGTGATTTATGCAGGAGGGTTAACAAAAGTGCGGGGCGTTCGGGAGTTGATTAATGCGGTCGCATTGTCAAAGCACAACCTTCGTTTATGGCTTGCAGGGAAATGGGAAAGTGAAACATTCAGGGATGAATGCAAAGAAATAACCGGTTGGGATCGGGTGATTGAATTGGGAAATCTGCCTCATGAAGAGGTGTATAGATATATGAAATCGTCAGCTATCGGGATGTGTACTTTATATGAAACGGAGAATGTAAAAGTTTCTTTGCCGGTAAAGGGATTTGAGTATATGGCCTGTCATATTCCCATGGTTATGTCCGCAATTCGTTATTGGGAAAAAATATTTTCAGGGTGCGCACTATTCTGCGATCCGCTGAATGCTCAGCAAATAGCCGGTTGCATCGATCAGATTCTTGATGATGAAATGCTTAAAAAAAATATGATTGCGAAAAGTGATGAATTGATAGCGAATGAATATTCATGGGAAGTTGAATCCTTAAAACTGGTGCGGCTTTACAAACACTTACTTGCTAAATGAAGATCTGGATTTTCAATCAATATGCAATTACTCCTGATCAGGCTGGCGGCACGCGACATTATGATTTGTCAAGAAAATTGATTGAGCGGGGTCATCAGGTTAAAATTTTTGCAGGAAGCATTCACTATGCAAATCTTACGGAAACGAAAAATTACGGTGACAGAAAGTTTTTATCTGAGATTATCCATGGAGTTGAGTTTGTATGGATCAAAACACCTCCATATTCAAAAAGCAATTGGCGAAGAGTTTTGAATATGCTCAGCTTCGCGCGTAATGTTTTGCGTGTTGCAATTTCAATGAAAAATGAAATGCCTGATATAATCATCGGCTCATCCGTTCATTTGTTTGCGGTTCAATCAGCGTTTCGGGTTGCAAAAAAATTTGATATTCCGTTTCTGATGGAAGTTCGTGATCTCTGGCCACAGGTATTAATTGATCTCGGTCATTCGAAATTTCACCCGTTTGTAATATGGCTGCGGGCAATTGAAAAATCCATGTACAAAAATGCGAAGCGCATCATCACTTTGCTTCCTGCATCCATTGATTATCTGGTTTCAAAAGGAGGTGATCGAAAGAAGATTATTTGGATTCCGAACGGAATTGATCTTGCGCGTTTTGAAAATGAACCCGATCAATTGCCAAACAATGAAAACTTCACGATCATTTACACAGGAGGAATGTCCAATGCCAACGGGATAGATGCGGTGTTGCTTGCCGCGGATATTTTGAGAAAGAAAAATATAGATGTTGAATTCAAGTTGATCGGAGACGGAACGGAGAAGGAGAATCTGATACGCATGAAAGAAGAAATGAATCTCAACAATATTTCATTTCCGGATGCTGTTGCGAAAGATGAAGTGATGAAATTGCTGAGAACTGCCGATGCGCTGCTTTTCATGTTTGAAGATTCACCCGTTTTCAGATACGGAATCAGCCCGAATAAATTGTTCGATTATATGGCAGCATCACGCCCTATTATTTTTTCGTGCAACACTCCCTGGAATCCTGTTGAAGAATCCAAATCAGGATTTTCTGTTCCTGCCCGTACACCGGAAAAACTTGCTGAAGCCATTGAACAATTAATGAAAATGAGTTTAGTTGATCGGATACAAATGGGAGAGAGGGCAAAAGATTATGTCCGGAAGAATCACTCCATGGATTTGTTGGCGGATAAACTGGAAATGGTTTTGGTTGATGTGAAAAACTCTTTTTCGCCACCAGCCTGCAAGGCGAAACACAAAATCACGAAATAACCCGGAAGAAATTCTACTTTGTGTTTTGGTGCCTTGGTGGCGAAATTCATCAAAACATTTTCCTGATCAACTCACAAATCATCGCCTGATCGCTTTCTTCCAGATTAGAACCTGAAGGCAAACACAATCCCCGCTCAAACAAATCATCACTCACTCCACTTCCGTAATACGGATAATCTTTAAACACCGGTTGCAAATGCATCGGCTTCCAGAATGGGCGCGCATCCACATTTTCTTTTTCCAGCTCAACACGAATATCCTCTCGACTGACTTTCGAATTCTTATCAATCAAAATGCACGTGAGCCAACGATTGGAAAATGTTCCTTCCATCTCAGGAAGAAAACTGATCTCACTGATCGCGCTCAGTTGTTCCACATAATTCTGATAAATTTTTCTGCGCTGCTGAATGCGCAACGGCAACACTTCCATTTGTCCGCGACCGATGCCTGCAAGGATATTACTCATGCGGTAATTGAAACCGATTTCTTTATGCTCATAATGCGGAGCGTTCTCGCGCGCCTGCGTGGAAAGAAATTTCGCTTTCTCAACTATCCATTTCTCCTCGCTCATCAACGCACCGCCACCTGAAGTAGTGATGATTTTATTTCCGTTGAAAGAAAGACAACCAATTTTTCCGAATGTCCCCGAATGTTTTTTCTGATAAGTTGATCCCAGTGATTCTGCCGCATCTTCAATCACCGGAATTTCAAAACGGTTCGCAATCTCCGTCATCTCGTTAATCTTCGCGCACTGCCCGTACAGATGAACCGCAATAATCGCTTTTGGTTTTTTCCCTTTTTTCATTCTGTCTTTGATCGCTTCTTCCAGATGTGGAGGCGAAAAATTCCAGGTCTGCGTTTCGCTGTCAATAAAAACAGGAACAGCACCTTCATAAACAATCGGATTGGCGCTTGCAGAAAAAGTAAACGATGAGCAAATCACTTCATCCTCTCTTTTCACTCTCAGAATAATAAGTGCCAGATGAATTGCCGCAGTACCGGAACTCAGCGCTGCCACATTCGGTGAACCAGTGAACCGGCTCAGCTCATTTTCAAACTCATCCACATTCGGACCAAGCGGTGCCACCCAATTCGTGTCCATCGCCTGTTGAACATATTTCATTTCTCCACCACCCATGTGGGGCGAACTAAGCCAGATTCTTTTTTTTGTCATACCGTGTGCGCGAAAATACGAAGGAGAAAAATTTGATCAATGAGATTTCAGAATTGTAATTTTTAATTGTTCGTAGTTTAGGGGGTAATATCCCATCATGAAAAAACTTTACGCTCTTGTCGTCATCGTTTTGTTTCTGCAACAACTGAATGTTCAATGTCAGGTTAGCATCCCCTCCTCGATCAGTCAGCAGCATTTGCACCAACCTATTATTTCGGACGATGCCTATTTATTCAGAGCTCAGCATCAGATTAACGGAACGGAAAGTTTACATACGATTTTTATTGATTACGATTCTACGGAGGTGAATACTTCAGGTTCTGTGTCCGATGCATTCATGTGGGAAGTCAACAGCAACGCAAATTGCATTGATACATTTGTGATGGACTATTTCATTATGTCGTTTGACACCTTGATAGATGCTGGAACACTAACTCCTTATTATGGTGGCAGCGCAGTCATAACAATTGACTCATTGTATATCTCATTCGGTCATGAAAACAACTCTGGCTTAAATGATTCAATAATTATCTCTGTTCTTTTGAGTGATGCAAATGGATACCCTTCTAATACAATTGTTTGGAGCGATACAATTATTTCAGACACAAGCCTAACCGCTGCACTGCCAAATTTTTCATGGTTGCAAACAGGTATGCTTGCGGTTAGTCCAGGAATCACACTCAGTCAAGGTCAGAAATTTTCCGTGAAGATTAATTATTATGGTGCGATGCAAGACACATTTGGGCTAATTTCATATTACTACAAAGACGCTGCAGGAAATTGTGATGCCGCCTGCGGATCAATAAAACCTTTTATGTATCCAACCAGTTATTATTTTTTGAACTATCCGCAGGGCACAGGTTTATGTGATCAACACCCTGATTCAAACGGTGTTGGTTTATATACCGATTGCAATACAAACAGTCAATATGATTTCTGCGAGGAGTATTATTTACAGAACCACGCCATTTTTGCTCAACTCACAATCGATGCTGATGTTATTGGCGGATTCACTGGTAAAGTATTTGTAGATCAAAATCAAAATGCGTTGTATGATTTGGGAGAACAGGAAGCTCCGGGCCAGTTTGTGAATGTGCAGCCCAACAATTATTCAGCAAGCACTTCGCTGCAAGGAAACTACTATCTGGCATTTCTTGACTCAAGCATTCAACATACAATCAGTTATTCACCACCTTTAAACTGGCAAACTACAACGCCATCTTCTTATTTGGTTACTCCACAGTCGCAGCCTACTTATGATCTAAATTTCGGTATCACACCAACCGCATCCGTGGATGATTTGGTCATTGATGCGACTTCCGGTCAAGCCGTACCCGGTTTTACTTGTAATCAATGGATGCATTATAGCAATGCAGGAACAACATTTATGTCAGGTACCATATCCTATAAGTTGGATAACAAACTCAGTTTTGTTCAAAGCTCGCCTACCCCGGATCAGATTATCGGAGATTCGCTTGTTTGGGATTTCTCAAATCTTAGTCCTTTCGGTTCAAATAATATCAGTGTCCAAACAATTTTGGACGCCAATGCATTAATAGGAGATTCTGTTTTGTGTTACGCGAATATTGAGCCGTCATCCACAGATGCAACTCCTTTAGACAACAGTTCCGCTGTGATTGAAATTATTACTGGGTCTTATGATCCAAATGATAAAGCAGTTTCGCCAAGAGGACTTGGAACGGAACATTGCATTATCGGAAATGAAACATTGACTTATCTGATTCGTTTTCAAAACACAGGCAACGACACCGCCTTCAACATCGTTGTGCGTGACACTCTCACTCAGAACATTGATGCTTTAACTTTTCATTTGATCAGCAACAGTCATTTTGTGCAAACAGAAATTGACGATGATCGAAAGATTGCTTTCGTGTTTCCAAATATTTTACTTCCTGACAGTAATGTGAATGAACCATTGAGCCATGGTTTTGTAAAATATTCAGTTGAACCGGTTGCTGCATTGCCGGTTTCAACAGTCATAGATAATGATGCATCAATTTATTTTGATTTCAATTCTGCTGTCTTAACAAATACAGCGTTCAACACCATTTGCAATCCGGATGCGATTGAGAATGTAAATGTTGAAAATGGTATTGTTGTTTACCCGAATCCTACAAGCGATGAATTCTTTATCGAATCAACTCAAAATATTTCTTCAATCATCATTTTTGATTTACTTGGAAAAGAATTATTTCGAATAGAAAAAATAGATCAGCAGAAAATTTCCATTTCTCTTGATGGAATTTCAAGCGGAGTTTATTTGATAACCATTGAAACAAGCGAAGGAGAAGTGGTGAGGAAGGTGGTGAAGAATTGACTCTTCGGCATTCCCCCTTCGACAAGCTCAGGGTGACAGCGCGTTTGTCAGGTTGAGCTTGTCGAAACCGTTGGCAGAAAGAAGTTGAGTAAATTTTTTTTCTCACAACTCACAACTTACAACGCTCAACTTTAACCAGCAGTTGTCCTCCCCGCCCATCCCCCTCAAAAGCCAAAAGCTTTTAATCCGGAGTACAGCTATATTTACTATCCATGAAGTTTAAAATCGTTTTGATTATTTGCATTTCGGTTTGGTTCTCATCCGGTGCGCAAACTTTTTCTTCATCGCCCAACCAGATTATTCCTGATTATCCAACCATTGTATCATTTACTATTGCAGTAAGCGGTCTTCCAAATTCTATTGACAGCGCCTTTGGATTAGAACAGGTTTGCATACAGGCAGATCATACCTATGATTCGAACCTTGAAGTAAGCCTGACCGCACCTGACGGAACTGCCTTTACGCTGTTTACAGGAGTTGGCGGCAGCGGTGATAATTTCACTAATACCTGTTTGAGAAAAGATGCCACCAACTGGGCGATATACTATTACACCGCGCCTTTTACAGGCACCTACGTTCCGATGGGTGATATGGGATTGCTGAACAACGGGCAAAATCCTAACGGAATATGGACCATCACTTTTCAGGACAATGCATGGAACGATACCGGATGGTTGTATGACTGGAGCATCACGTTCGGAAGTAATCCTGCAGAGCCGACCGAAGCTCCGGGCAGCACGCTTCCGGTAATTAAACTAACCATTGACCAGAGCATACCCAACGACCCCAAAGCGCAGGCATATATGCAGATTGTAAATAAAGGGAGCGGTCAACTTAATTATTTTGCCGATACGGTCTATGAATACGAAAGCAATGTAATGATCGAGTTGCAGGGTTTCACCGGTCCGTATTTTCCAAAAAAGAATTATGATTTTGATCTCATTGATACCATGGGAAATAAAACAGATGCTCCGTTGCTTGGCATGCCTGCGGAAAATGACTGGATCATCAAATCAGAATATCTTGATCATACTTTGATGTACAACACCATCGCCTTTGAATTTTACAGGCGGTTAGGACGATATGCACCCCGAACGAGATCCTTTGAGTTGTACCTGAATGGAATTTATCACGGAGTGTTTACACTCATGGAAAAAGTAAAACAAGATTCTGTGAGAGTTGATATTGATGAGTTGGACGCTGATGATACCTCGGGCATTGAACTTACAGGCGGATATATTATTGAAATGAACGCTAATTACCAACCGTGGGATTGGTATTCACCCTATCTTCCGATAAACATTGCTACTTCCGGTGCTTATGTTCAATTTAAACATGTTGATCCGAAGAGTGAAGTGATTCAACCGCAACAACACGATTACATACGCGCCTGGGTTGACAGTTTTGAATACTCCCTGCATCAACCCTATTTCCAAGATCCTCAAAACGGCTTTCGCAAATGGGCTAAGGAAGAATCGTTTATTGATTTATTACTGCTGAATGAACTCGGCAGCAACCTCGATGCGTATGACCGAAGCACTTATCTCTACAAAGAAAAAAATACAGAAGACGGATTGCTGCACATAGGACCGCCCTGGGATTTTGACCGCTCATTTTATAACATTGATTATTGGTTATGGCAAAGTCCAAACCCTTATTGGGCTATGCCGGATTGGTGGGATATTTTTCATACCGATTCAATTTTTCTGAAAAAAGAATGGTGCCGCTGGAATTCACTCCGCAATGATGTATTCGCCACTGACTCATTCATGGCGTTTATTGATTCGTTGCATCTGGTGCTCGATGGCGCGGCACAACGAAATTTTGCAAAATGGACGGAACTCGGTGTTAATGACTGGGATCAGATTGTTCTTGACCTGCAATTTAACCTGACGGACCGGTTAACCTGGATGGACATCAATTTACTACCTCCCGCAGGTGTTCTGCTTCCTGTTGTTTCATTGAGTGATACTACTTTTTGTGAGGGTGATATTTTAAGCGGCAATATCGGGAGCAACTATGATTATGAATGGAACACAGGTGCTCAAACGCCTGAAATTCTCGTTAATCAATCAGGTATGTATTCTTTAACCGTTGAAGGCGATTACGGATGTTATGCTGTAGATGAAGCGGAAGTTACCGTGCTGCCCGCACCATTACCCACTTTTGTTGCGCAAACCGGCAACAACAATTTGCATTGGAATTTCTTTCCTGATTTCACCAATGGCATAAACTATCAATGGAATTTTGGTGATGGCAGTTCATCAAACATCATGCAGCCCGATCACAACTATTCATCTGCCGGAAACTATGTGGTAAGCCTCGATGAAACTTTTGCAAATAATTGTGATAACATGTTTTCAGATACAATTTCGGTTTGGGGAGTTGGAATAGCGGAAGTGGAGACCTTGGTTAGGGTTTATCCCAACCCTGCAACTACGCAACTCTTCCTCGAATCGCCATACCGCATTTCTTCTGTCATCATTCATGATCTGATCGGTAAAGAAATACTGCGCATGGAAGAATTAGACGGGCAAAAAATTTCTCTTTCTCTTGATGGAATTTCGGATGGGGTTTATTTGATCACCATCAAAACCACAGATGGAGAAAGCATAAGGAAATTTGTATCCTCGAAATAAGAAAGCGAACTGTTTAATCAGATTTTTCTTGCAGGCACACCTACTGCCGTGCAGTGCGCAGGAATATCCTTAATCACCACCGCACCCGCGCCAATGATAGATGCATTCCCGATTTCAATTTGATTAATAATGGTCGCCCCTGTTCCGATATAAACCAACTCGCGAATTTTTACTTCACCGGAAATTCTTGCACCGGGCATGATCGAACAAAAGTCCTCAATCAGCACATCATGTCCTGTAGTGCACGCAAGGTTCAGAATCACGTGCGCACCAATCCGGATATTCGTGGTGAGAATATTTCCTTCACAAATGATGGAGCCTTCACCAATCTCAATGTGCTGCTCGTTCCTGATTTTAACCGAAGGATGAATCAGTGTTGGAAAGCGGATCAATTTATTATTCAGTTTACTGAGTAGTTGCTTTTTGATTGGCGGATTTCCGATTGCAAAAACAACAGAGATATTTTCTGAATTAGTATTCAACGCCTCTGTTCCACCTAATATTTTATAATCGTTGATAATCGTTCCCGGGGGAATTTCGTCATCATAAAAACCGGTCATCTCCCAGTTCGCACCGGCTTCGTTCAGATGATGAATTAACAGGAATACTTCGCGGCCAAAACCGCCTGCGCCATAAATGGCGATTTTGTTATTTGACATGATTTCTCCCCTCAAATTTTTCCATCGTTGCGCTGGTAGATGAACTTACACCCTTCGCGCGAAATACCTGATTTATGGTCTTGAACGCAATCAGCAAATCCAGATTTAACGAAAGATGATCAACATAATACAGATCGAGTTCAAAGCGCTTTTCCCATGACAATAAGTTTCGTCCGTTGACCTGAGACCATCCGCTAATTCCGGGTTTTACATCATGACGTTTCATTTGTTGAGCGCTATACAAAGGTAGATATTCCATGAGCAGAGGTCTCGGACCGATCAGGCTCAGATCGCCTTTCAATACATTGATCAGCTGCGGCAATTCATCCAGCGAAGTTTTACGAATCATTTTTCCGAAACGGTTTAATCTTTTTTCATCGGGCAAAAGATTTCCGTTCTTATCTTTTTTATTGTTCATCGTTTTGAATTTGATGAGATAAAATGGTTTCGCTTTAAATCCCGGTCGTTGCTGAATGAAAATCGGATTTCCCTGATTGCTGATGGCAAGCAGAAAAAAAAGAACGATCATGAACGGAGAAAAAATGACCAACAAAAACAAAGCGAATAAAAAATCAAAAAATGGCTTCAATAATTTCCTGTACATAGATTATAGCGCTTGAAATTACTGCAGGGACAAAAACAAGCGCGAATCAGAGTTGTATTTTTATCCTCATGATCGGACGCGGAAGACAATTTTCTTCATGGGGCATTTTTCTGGCGGACTGCTGTATTGTTCTGTTCTCGCTCATGTTTGCTTACCTTCTTCGTTTCAATTTTGAAATTCCGGAAAAATATATTCACAGCTTCAGACTGGTTGTCCCTATTGTTTTTTTCGTTCGGGTTCTCACTTTTATATTCTTCCGCACTTACGCAGGATTGATTCGTTATACCAGTTCTGAAGATGCGCAGAAAATATTTATTGCTGTACTCACAGGCTCACTTGCCCTCAGCGCTATCAATTTGATCTATTTCAGCTCGGAAGATGTATATGTGGTTCCATATTCGATACTTATCATGGAATCCATTTTCACGGTTTTTTTCATGACCGCCTTCAGACTTTTTTCTAAGATTTTATATCATGGTTTACAAAACACAAAAAAGGAAAAGAATAACGTGGTGATTTACGGAGCCGGTGAAGCCGGGGCCATCACAATCAGAACACTCGCACGCGATGCGGGAATGAATTATCAGGTACTCGCTTTCATTGATGATAATCCCAAACTTGCTCATAAAAGAATTCAGGGGATTGATATACTTCCCCCTTCCGAATTTGATCGCCTGCTCGAAGAAAAGAAAGTAGATCAACTGATCATCTCCATCATGAAAATTTCTCCTAAACATAAACAGGAGATCATTGAAAAATGTCTGGAGCATAAAGTAAAAGTGTTGCAACTTCCACCTGTTCAGCAATGGATTAACGGAGAATTGAGTTTCAAACAAATCAAGCAAGTGAATATTGATGATCTGCTTGAACGCGAACCGATCAAACTGAATCTGAAAAATATTTCCGCTCAACTGAACGGGAAAAGAATTTTAATTACCGGAGGTGCGGGGTCTATCGGCAGCGAATTGGTGCGGCAGATTCTTCGTTTTTCTCCTGCAAAAGTTTTTGTGCTCGATCAATCCGAATCACCACTTTATGATTTGGAAACTGAACTCACTAAGAAATTTCAAAGCGGAATATTTGAAACCGTGATTGCGGATGTGCGCAATGCGCAGCGCATGGAACGCGTGTTTGAATATTTTAAACCGGAAATCGTTTATCATACTGCGGCTTACAAACACGTCCCGATGATGGAAGTGAATCCGTCTGAATCCATTCTCACTAATATTCTGGGCACACAGATTTGCGCTGACCTCTCGGTGAAATACGGAGTAGAGAAATTTGTTTTGGTTTCCACCGACAAAGCGGTGAATCCGACAAGTGTGATGGGCGCATCCAAACGGATTGCAGAAATGTATGTCCAATCGCTTGATCGTAAAATCAATCGTGAAGATTCTTCAGCGAGGACACATTTCATCACCACTCGGTTTGGAAACGTGTTGGGTTCGCAAGGCTCGGTGATTCCTCATTTCAAAAAACAGATTGAACAAGGCGGACCAATCACAGTGACTCATCCTGATGTGACAAGATTTTTCATGACCATTCCTGAAGCATGCCAGTTGGTTCTGGAAGCCGGTGCGATGGGAGAGGGCGGTGAAATTTTCATTTTCGATATGGGTGAGAGCGTGAAAATTATTGATCTTGCAAAAAAAATGATTACACTCAGCGGACTTGAATTGGGTAAGGACATCAGCATAGTGATTACAGGAATGCGCCCCGGTGAAAAATTGTATGAAGAACTTTTGACGAAAGAAGAAAATACCATCCCAACACATCATGAAAAAATCATGATTGCCAAAGTGCGGGAATATGAATATGAAGAAGTTAAATCGAAAATTGAATCCCTGCTTTCCTTGTTTGGGCTGCAAAAGAACGAGCAGATTGTTGCGAAGATGAAGGAAATTGTTCCTGAATATGTAAGCAATAATTCAGAGTTCGAGATGCTTGATCAAAAAAGTTAAACGAGTCTTTTGTTCACGCTTCTTTCAATCAAAGAGTAAAGATCTTGCGGCTCGTAAATCCTCCAGTTGATTTCTTCAAATTCTCCGAGATAGTTAAGGAAATGATCCAGATGAATCTGATTCATTTCGCGGATCACATGTGCGCGCAGATTCAACACTGCAATCCAGCCAACCGAATCCTGAATATCGTTGTACCATTCTTCATAATAGCAATCATCTGAGTTGTGAAAGTTGAGAATATTCTCTCCGATCAGAATAAATTGATTGATTCCGTTTTCAATCAGCACATCGGTGATCTCGCGTTTCAGAAACATGATGTCATTATTGATCGCATCGTTCCACTCTCCGAATAATTCAATGATGGCAAAACCCATCGTGTAATCAACCGCCAGTATTTTAATATATAAAGTAGGTGACTCAATAGAATCCCAGTTTGGGTGGATATAATGGTTGTAAATCGTTTCGGTGAATTCGAACTGATTATATTCTTTTCCGAAAAACGGACTTCGTTCATCTTCAGATGAATCATAGAGATGAAGCCAGTTGTAAAAAGGTTCGATAGTGTGCATGACTGATTTCGAAGAATATGATTCCGACAAATATCAGAACAATTCAAACGAATGAGAAAAATGCGAAAGAGGAAATGAAAGTTCCTCATCAGAAAAAATGAGGAGGAATAAAAATCAGAAATGTGCTTCTTCCGGTTCGCGGATGAGTGTAGAGATGTCAACGAAGACGGAGGAAGCATTGCCAATCTGTCCTTTGGTTTTTTTCACATAACGCCAAACTCTGAACATGTGAAATAATCCGAGAGGGAAAATCAGAATGGCTAAAAGGGAAACAAGGAGGTTTAATAAATTCGTTTTGAAACTAAAATCTTTGAAAGGTATCTCAGGCAATTTTTCAACCCGTTTCAACATCGTGTTTTCATCAGAAAACTGATTGTGCAAATATTCTCTGACCAAATTATACTGCTTGAGATAATAAGAAAGGTCATTGGTGAATCCTCTATTCATCCATGCAGGTCCGAATGTAAATGCGTCTTCTCTCAAAATGCGGTCACCACCTTTCACCATCATATTGAGGCGCGTCATAATCTGCGGAATTGAGTCGGTCAGCATATTCATTGAATGTTGTAAAAGTAAAATGTGCAGGTACGAATTGAATCACAAGAAATGAACAATGTATTTTGAATATTATTCAGATTTGTTCACGTTGAAGCGAACACCAAACGAAAGCCGGAACAAGCCCAAAACGTAATCATAGTGTGTTCCGCTGATTGGCTGTTTGTAAATTTCATACTGACCGGAAAGAGCAGCGAAAAATTTGCGGCTGTTGTAACCTATGGTGGTTCTGATCATGGGCTTAAAAATGAGTTTCGCTTTTCTGTTTTTGTCGTCCACCACATCAGAATAAAACTGAAACTGAATTGCAGCGCCTCCATTTATGATCGTGCTGAAAAAAATCCCGTTACTGACAAGATTGAAGGCATATCCCGGTAAAATTCCGGTCGAAAAAAAATCTCCGTCAATCATTTTTTCATCGCTATTAACGATGCTATTCATTTCGCCAGCCACCAGGGAATGATCACCACGGATGCCGATATAATTGATGAATGGAGCGATGATAAACGAGCCTGCACTTTTTTCCTGAATTTCTGAATAAGTGGTTGCTGCCTTCAAAGAATATTTCAAAGGATTGGCGACAATGATCACATTTACTCCTGCTGACGCAACGCTCACATCATCGCGTTGAGGAAACGGATCTCCATTTTGCCAGGCAGGGTAAATTGTCCGCGGGTTACGTAAATAAATACCTTGGTATCGTTGCACGTTTGCATCAATCGCAAGCCATCGTCCGTAAGTGTTTAAATTCAATTCAAAGCCGGTGGTTATTCCTTTCTTTTCAGAATTGTCTTTTGCAAAAGGATATTTTACTGCGAAACCTAATCCGATCCATTTGTAGGAAAATCCAAATCCTATTTTGACCGGAAGGTTTGGAGAATATTTCGGAATACTTTCATATTTATCGCTTTTGATTTGAAGAATGGTTCCATCGAAAATGAAGAATGTTTTTAATGTGATCCATTTGGATAGACCCTGCACATAGTTATCATCGTATGGCAATAAAGGTGCGAAGGAATTGGAGCTGTCATTTTCACCCGCTTCAACCTGAATAGTCATGTAAAACACAAACAAGAATGGGAAAGTGAATTTCATTCATTAAAACTGCAACAAAAAATTTGTTTGAAGTCCCAGTGATTGTGAATTGACTGTGAATCTTTTTCCGAGGAAATAGTTTTTCCTGCCGTTGTTCAATTTTAAAATTGAGCATCTCAATCTCTTTTCTCAACTTCACGCTGAGATGAAAAGAACAGTAGCCATCATTGCTGGTCCATTAGCAGGATTGATTTTATATTTTATCGCAACTGCAGGCGGTCTCGATGTTGCTGTATGCAAAATGATTTTGGTTGCTATCTGGATGGCTGTCTGGTGGATGACGGAAGCGGTTGACCTCGGGGTGACTTCATTACTTCCGCTTTTTCTGCTGCCATCGCTTGGAATACTGAAGACGGATGATGTCGCTTCAGAATATATGGATCAGAATATTTTTCTCTTTATCGGAGGATTCATTCTTGCTTTTGCCATGGAGAAATGGAATCTTCATCATCGTATCGCTTATCGTATTATTCTGTTCACCGGAAACTCACCGTTAAGAATTTTAGCGGGCATCATGCTCACAAGCTATCTGATTTCCATGTGGATTTCAAACACCGCTACTGTTTTAATGCTCGTTGCTGCGGTGACTGCGATTATTCGTCATGAAGAATTATTTCACGAAAAAATCAGAAAGAAAATTTCAACTGCTTATATGATTGCGCTTGCGTATAGTGCAACCATCGGTGGTATGGCAAGTCCTGTTGGCACGCCAACCAATATGGTTTTTATTGGATATTGGAATGAAACGTATCCTGATAGTGCACAGATTTCTTTTTTACAATGGACAGTTTTCGGAATTCCATTCTCTCTGGCAATGCTTGCAACAGGTTTTCTGATGCTGCGATTCATGTTTTTCCGGAAATCAGAAAACGCAGCTCTTGACAAAACTTTTATTCTGAAAAAGTATCAGGAACTTGGTACAATTTCATTCGAACAATGGGCTGTGATGATTGTTTTTAATATCACTGCCATTCTTTGGTTCACCCGCTCACCGATTGATTTCGGTTCTTTCAAATGGGTAGGATGGGAAACTGTTTTCGAAAAAGGATTTATCAAAGACAGTACAGTCGCAATCTTTATGGCGTCATTACTTTTTCTTATTCCTTCAAAAAATGAGCGCGGCACTTTTATTCTTGAATGGAAAGATGTGAAGCAACTTCCGCTTCGGATTATCCTTTTGTTCGGTGGCGGATTTGCGCTTGCCAAAGGTTTTGAAGTTTCCGGCCTGAGTGATTATCTCGCCAATCAATTGACTTTTTTCAGTGACTATCCGCTGTGGGTTATTATTCTCATCCTCGCAATCATAGTAACAATTTTGAGTGAGTTTGCCTCCAATGTTGCCACCATCACCTTAATGCTTCCTGTACTTGCATCCCTTGCAGTGGCTATCGGAATTGATCCAGTTAAACTGATGATCCCGGCAACCTTTGCTGCGTCATTTGGTTTTATGATGCCGGTTGCGACTGCGCCAAACACTATTGCTTATGCAAGCGGATATATCCATGTGCGGCAAATGATGCGCACCGGGCTGATCATGAATCTTGTCGGCATCATCCTGCTTACAATTGCAATGACCTTGTTTGGATTTTAATTCTTTCTGACTTTCCTGTTTTTCTAATCGCCATTCCGACTGATGATTATTGGTCATCAAAAAAATCTTCTCTCTTTTTTATGCAAAATTCTTTTGCCCGATACCTCCATGCTGAATTTTAAATTCCCCGTTCAATTTCTTAACCTCAAATTATTTTCAATGAAAACTTCAAAAAGAATTTTTGCTATTGTGATTGTGCTCGTCATTGTCACAACTGTTGTGGTATCATCCACACTCAACTTTGACTCACCAAAAAATAATCCACGAAAACCATTTACTTCAGTTCGTGTGGTTAAAAATCATGAATCGTTCGGAAATGTTTTTGCTCTGAATCATTTTCAACACGGACAAAGTATTAACAAAGTAATTGTTAATGCATCACCGCTTCCTGAGTTTGTTCAAACTGCTATGAAATACCTGGCAGCTGCGCAATTTGAGAACGGAGGATGGGGCAGTGGTTCACACTATTCTCAGGGTGAGAATGATCCTCATGCTGTACAAATTGATGCGGCAACTACTGCTTTCGTTGGCATGGCATTGATACGCTCAGGCAACACGCATGAATCCGGTCTATATGCCGAAAATGTAAAAAAAGCAATTGACCTTTTGCTTGAGGTGGTTGAGAAATCTCCTGAAAATACATTGATAGTGATTGACGTCACGAATACTCAACCGCAGGTCAAACTCGGACAAAACATTGATGCCTCGATGTGTTCACAATTCTTTTCGCGCGTATTGGATACCATGACATCCAATGATCCGCTTCGCGATAGAGTGATTGCCGCAAATGAAAAATGTCTTGTTAAGGTTCAAGGTCAAATGAATACCAATGGAAGTGTGAATGGTGCGGGTTGGGCTGGAGTACTTCAGTCTTCAATGGCAAATCAGGCAATTGAACGTGCCGTAAATACAAGTTCTGTAAGTGATGCTACGGCAGACCAATTGGATGAAGTCCTTCAATCAACTCAGGATTATCAAATGAAAAATATTGATATTGTTTCAGGCGAAGCAAAGACTGAAGAATCCGCTGGGGTTGGTCTTTACAGTGTGACAAGCACAACACGAGCTACTGCTGTTCCTGCAAAAGAAGCAGAAGATTTGGTTGAGAAGGGAAAAAAAGACGGAACACTGAAGGATGATAAAGTGAACGAGGACAATCTGATGGATATGGGAATGACACAGGAAGATGCAGAACATTATACTTATGCATGGACAGCCAATGAAACCGCCAAAGCACAATTAAATGATGAATCTCTGTTGAGTGGTTTTGGTAATAATGGCGGAGAAGAATTTCTGAGTTTCATGATGACCAGTGAAGCATTGGTGATTTCCGGTGGTGAAGAATGGTTAGACTGGAATAAGAAAATGCATGATCGTATGTCGCAGGTTCAGAATTCAGATGGAAGTTGGTCAGGAATGCATTGCATTACGAGTCCGGTGTTTTGTACCGCAGCAGTAATCATGACATTGACTGCAGATCGTGATGCAAACTTTTTGATGAAGACGGTATCAAGATAATTCACTTTAATCAAAGGCTGTTATCACAAGAATTTTTGGTTTCCCCCGATTCCATCGGGGGAGTGGTTAACAGGAGAAAGGGTCCCGGTCGTGCGGGACTCTTCTCATTTCATCCAAAAGATTTTCACAACTTCGTTGCAAATTAAAATCTCATGTACAAAAAATATTCATCCACGATCTTATTTTTTCTTGCTCTCAGTTTACTGAACAGTTGCAAAACGAAAGTTGATGCGCTTGCGGATGAAAAAGAAATGCTTCGCAAATCCTGCGAGTATTTATGGGGTAAACAAAAAGTTGATGGCGGCTGGCATAGCGAAGTGCATGGAATGTTGAAAGCCGGCAATGCTTACACGCCATTTGTTTTATATGCACTCGGTGAAGTGTCTGACGAGATTTATGAAAAAGATCCGCATAAAATTGATCTTGCTCTGCAATTCATCGTTAAACATTTGGATGAGCGAGGAGCGCTCGGTATTGATACACTGGTGATGGAATATCCGAATTATGCAACGGCTTATGCGTTGCGTTGCATGGTGAAATACGGAGATGGGAAATACGATGACGCGATGGGGAAAATGAAAAGCTATCTCATCTCAGAACAATTTATTGAGCATCGCGGAATTCAACCTGATCATTTGGCTTACGGCTGCTGGGGTTTTGGTGAAACAGGAATTGATTCAGGAATTACCGGTCATGTCGATCTTTCTCACACACGAAGAGTTTTGCAGGCGCTGAATGAATCGGGAGTGAAGGAAAAAGAAATTTTTGAAAAAGGAAAAATGTTTTTGTTTGCCTGCCAGAAAAATCCCGCTGACTTGCGCAAACAGCCTGGCATTGAAGATGATGATTCGAGAAAATTATTTTATGACGGAGGATTTTATTACTCACCAATTATTGTTGGAGGAAATAAAGGCGATATTGATTCTGCAGAAACAGATTATCAGGCTTATTACAGAAGTTATGCAACCGCAACCTGCGATGGTGTTCTTGCATTACTAGCCGCTGGATATTCAATAGATGACGAGCCATTGCAGTCCGCATTCAAATGGCTGGAAGAGCATCCGAGACTTGATATTCCTGAGGGAATTCCGACTGATCAACCTGAGCAATGGCATTTGGTGATGCACTATTATCATTTATATGTGCGCGCAGAAGTTTACGGATTGCTGAATTGGGAAGGTGACTGGCGCGATCAAATATTCGAGATCATGAAGAAAGAACAGGAAGAAGGCGGTTGGTTCTCTAATGAATTCGGTGCGCCTAACAAAGAAGATGATCCGATGCTCGCAACCGCGATGTGCGTGATTGCGATGAATAACGCCTTGAAAAATTATCCTGAAACCGAGTGATCAGAAACTGATTTTATTTTTCAACGGATTTTCATCTTCAAGTTGCAATCCGAGAATGGTGACAAACCAATTGTATCCCATGAATTGCTGAATAACCGTTGCAATTTCTACGATCTCGGGATCAGAAAAATGTTTTTGTAATTCATTGATGTCATTTTGAGTAATTGATTTTGCAGATACTGTTGCTTTGCGCGCAAACCGAAGTGCGGAGGATTCTTTTTCATCAAACAAACTGAAATCAAGATCAATGCATGCGAATTGATCCTGTTCGTTTCCACCAGCAAGTCCAACAGCATACGCATGACTTGTTGCACAATACAAACAGTCATTCGTGCGGCTCACCACAGTTGCAATCGCTTCTTTAATTTTTCGCGGAAGGAAACCTTCGTGCATCACACCTTTTGCCCAAACATCTTCAGCAAATAAAACATTAGGTGCGAGCGCATAAGCACGAACAATATTCGGAGAATATCCCCAACGCTTTTCGGATTCTTCAACAACGCGTAAAACTTCTGGTTGTAGTTCGCTTTTTTCAGGAAGACGTAAGTAACTCATTAGATAAATTATTTGGTTGCGTTCAATAAAAATTATGATTGTTGTTTTTGAGAAATTGCTTTTCGCACACTGCCGGAATCAAGTAATAATTTTCTCGCTGTTTGCTCATCAATGGCAAGCGCATCCATCACCATTCGAGTTCCGCGTTCAACTAATTTATTATTCGTCAGTTGCATGTCAACCATTCGGTTGCCTTTTATTCTGCCGAGTTTGATCATCACAGAGGTGCTGATCATATTGAGAATTAATTTTTGTGCCGTGCCGCTTTTCATTCTTGTACTACCGGTTACAAACTCAGAACCGACCACTGCTACAACTTTGTGATCAGCATATTTTGTCACATCAGAACCGGGATTACAAGTGATGCAACCGGTTAAGATTTTATTTACCTGACATTTTTTTAATGCACCAACTACATAAGGCGTACTACCCGATGCGGCAATTCCGATCACCACATCGCTGGAATTTATTTCATGATTCTGCAAATCAATCCATCCCTGTGCCGGATCATCTTCTGCAAATTCCACAGCCTTTCTGATAGCATTATCTCCTCCTGCAATAATTCCGACCACCAATCCCTGTTCAACTCCGAATGTGGGAGGGCATTCAGATGCATCCACAATTCCCAGTCTTCCACTGGTGCCCGATCCGATATAAAATAATCTTCCGCCACTTAACATCCGGTCTGTTATTTCATCTATGAGGTTTTCGATTTCCGGAATTATTTTCTCAACCGCAAACGCAACCGTTTTGTCCTCCGCATTGATATTGATGAGCAAATCCTGCGTGCTCATTGATTCAAGATTCTGATAACGCGATTCTGATTCAGTGATTTTTTGCATGGAAGTAAAAATAGAATTTGATCAACGTGAAACGAAAAAATAAAACGGAGAGATCTTACAACGGAATTCCAAAAGTCTTTTTCAACTTGGGAGAAAGTTTTTCTCTTTTCATTTCATAGGACTGTTTGAGATAATGTTTCCATTCTTTCACAGAAAAATTATCGAGGTCCTCCACGTAAATCCATTTATATCTGGCGAGATATGCGGCTGGTTTGATTCCGTTTCGGCTGCAGAGTTCATCAAATTCTTCATCAGGAACTTTTAAAGAGGCTCCGATAGGTTGAACTAATCCGGTGATGCAAAACATTTTTCCACCAATACAAAAACATAAATCATTTCCCCATTTGATATCTTCAGAAACGTATGGGAGTGAGAGACAATATTCCCGAAGAGTTTCAAGAGTCATTTTGTTTCAATTGAATTTTTCTAACGCCAAGAACCTTATTGCTTGACAAATTTTTCTGTGAAGATTCCGTTTCCGGTTTCAATCATCAGAAGGTAAATTCCCGATGACAGTTTACAGCAATCAATGTTCATGGAATTGTTCGCGCCTGAATATTTTTCTTTCTGAATAATTCGTCCTTTAATATCCGCGATGCTGATTTGGAGTTTGACATTTTTAAAACCCGTTAGAGTCAAATTCATTTCATCTGATACCGGATTTGAAAACTGGATGCTTTGATTGGTATCTATTTTATCTATACCAACAAAGCAAAAGTCATCACCTTCATACGCCTTATCGCTGGAATTGAAAGTATAGCTGTAGAACGTTTTGGTAACCAAAGAATCGTTGATTACAATCGTTGAGTCGTAGGTTGCTGATGACACATCAACTGCGGTAATGTCTGCGGAATTTTGATAACAACTGCTTGCATTTCCGTTTGCATCGGTGGCGACAAACATGAAATCTGTTGAACCGGCAAATGTGCTGTTGCCACTCATCACATATCCGTTAGCCGTTTCGGCAACTCCGCTGATACTTTCAAAAAATGAAGTTGCACCAATGGAATCGCCATAGGTTTTTGTCCATTCAATACTTCCGGCATCATCTGTTTTGATCACAAAGCCGTCATAATTTGCAAATGCGCTGTGCAGGTAAGTTCCGTTAATCATGAATCCACCATCATCTGTGTTGATCAGATTTCGCAGAAACAATCGGTTACCGGGATTTGAAAATCTCTTTGCCCATAGCACCTCTCCTGAAAAATTTGTTTTCATCAACAGTATATCAAAAATGGTTGAACCCAAATCGTTGCTCCATCCAGCGGTGACAAAACCATCATCCGTATTTACGATCTGATCTATATATCTTGAATGAGGACCGAGTATGGTTTTGACCCATTGAATATCCAGGTTCACATCAACTTCCATCATCACGCTTTCATATTCAAAATCTACATTGAACGGAAAATGAGTGCCTCCCGCAAGAATCAGATTTCCGTTTGGAAGAGCGGTCATTTGCGAAATACCGAAATAAACAAACTGATCGTAGCAACGCGTGTCCGAGATCGTTCCTGTTTCATCAAACAATACAACGCATGTTCCGGAAGTGGAATCCTGAGGACCGCCCGGGTGAACCGTTAGCGCATAATTTCCTGATGAAACCTCTATCGTGTTTCCACCCTGCTCATCCCAGTATGTGTTGCCCATTACTTTGTTCCAGAGAACGGTTCCTGTGGTATCGAACATGATCAGTGTGACAGGATGCGGTGCATAGTTAGCATCTGTGCCGAACAATGAACCACTCAATAAAAGTTTTCCTGTTGAAGTATAAGTGAGATCAGACCAGGTAAGACTTCCGAAAATTCCTGTGGCTTTTTTAAATGATTTATAAAAAATCACATCGCCCTGCTGATTCACTTTAGTGAGTGTAATGCTCGTATCCGCGTAGGTCAATCCTGCCAAAATCATATTTCCGCCAGGCAATTGACACATCACTTGGGGTGCATCGCTTTCTCCGGGAATTCCGAAATATTTCTGAACGGAGTTTTGACCAAATGAATTTGCGCAAACAAAAATTGCCGCAAGAAGAGTGTTGAGTTTGTTTTTCATAACATGTTCCTGATTAATAACGAAGTTAATGATTATGCAGAAATGATCAGTACAAAAATCAGATTCCAAAATCTTCTTTATTAGATAAGCCTGCTTAGGTTTAAAACAGTATTCATTAGCCCTCAAAACCTTTTACCGTGAAAAAAACTTTTACCCCCCTGTTATTTGTCCTTCTTGCATTTCGAGTTTCTTCAACTTCTGCGCAGGAAAATACCGGTCATTCGAATTCGATTTCAATCACAGGTTATGTTGATGCGTATGCAGCGTATTATACTGATTCAGTCGGGATCGGAAACTATCAGCAATTTCCTTCCGTGTCTCCACGATCCAATCAATTTGGTTTGAACGTAGCGATGATCACAGCAAAGTATAATGCGGACAGACTGAGAGCAACCGTTGCCCTGCAGTACGGAGATATTCCGCGCAGCGCATGGTCAGGTACTTTCAATCCCATTCTGGAAGCGAACGCAGGAATTCGCATTTGCAAAGAATTGTGGCTTGATGCGGGATTCTTTCGCACGCATTTCGGGACAGAGGGGCTTTTTCCGAAAGAAAATATCTGCAACTCTGTTTCTCTCAATACTTTTTATGAACCGTATTTTGAAAGCGGTGTGAAATTGAATTATAATCCCACCGAAAAGATTGCGCTGAATATTTTTCTGCTGAACGGCTACAACATGTTCGAGGATAACAACGAAAAAAAATCTTTCGGTTTGCTCGCTACTTATACCTTGGGCAATGCCGGCAACATCGGTTACAGTAATTATATCGGTGATGATTCTCCTCAGGGTGATTCGGTTTCTCATCTTCGCTTTCACAATAATCTTTTCTTCAATTACGCGGTGATAGGATGGAAATTTCAGATTGGCGGAGATTATTGCATTCAGGAAAACTCTGACATTGATCAACCCGAATCGTCTGCAAGTATGTTCAGCGGTGTGGTGACAGCAAAGTATACAATTGCTAAAAAATTAAGTGCTTATGCGCGGTATGAATTCTTCAACGATCCAAATGGTTCCATGTCACCACGCATGACTGATGTACAGGGAAATCTCACCGGATTTATTGCATGGGGCATAACAGGAGGAGCGGAATTCAGACCTACTGACAATTCATATATCCGTTTTGAAGCGCGGACATTGCAATTTGATATTTATCAGCAAATATTTTATTGGAATGGTGAACAAACGAATAAGAGGATGGAGGCGATGCTCAATCTAGGTGTATGGTTTGAATGATTTGTCAACTTAAATCACCACTTCCATCTTAAACTCACTCGTGGTGTGGAAGGTGATTTGGGGATAGTCCTCTTTCGCTATTTTGAGTTGCCATGATGAAGGAGCGAGATAGACATGGTTGCCGTCCTTGTCGATGGCTACATGCTGATGTTTGAATTTGATGAAGTCAGCAAACTTGGGTTTATCCATAGAAGTGATCCAGCATGCTTTGAAAAAATCGAGTTTTTCGAAACGCGCACTCGCGCCATACTCATGCTGAAGGCGGTATTGAATAACCTCGAACTGAAGTTCGCCAACCGTGCCTACAATTTTCCGGTTGCCCGGCTGCTGAACAAATAACTGCGCCACGCCTTCATCGGTCAACTGCTGAATTCCTTTTTCGAGCTGCTTGGATTTCATAGGATCGGTGTTGACCAACTCTTTGAAAATCTCAGGCGAGAAAGAAGGAATGCCTTTGAACATGATGTCCTCGCCTTCGGTGAGTGTATCGCCAATTTTGAAATTGCCCGTGTCATAAAGCCCGATCACATCACCGGGGAATGCCTCGTCAATCACACTTTTACGCTGCGCCATAAAAGAAGCGGGCGCACTGAAGCGCACATCTTTTTGCAAACGCACGTGATGAAAAAATTTGTTGCGTTCAAATTTTCCGGAACACACGCGGAGAAATGCGATGCGGTCGCGGTGTTTGGGATCGAGGTTGGCGTGAATTTTAAAAATGAATCCGGTGAGTTTGGGTTCATCGGCTGAAACTTCGCGGAGATCGGTTTCGCGTCCTCGTGGTGTGGGAGCAATGCGCACAAATGTGTCGAGCAGTTCGCGCACTCCGAAATTGTTGATGGCGCTGCCGAAAAAAACGGGTGCCACTTCAGCAGACAAATAACGGTTTACATCAAACGGATCATAAATGGCTTCGATGGTTTCAATATCATGCCGCAGTTGTTTTGCATCGCGCTCGCCAACGAGTTTATCAAGTTCAGGATCGTTCAGGTCTTCAATGTTTTTATAATCATCTACCACACGTTGCATACCTGCAGTAAAAAAATCAATATTCTTCTCATAAATATTATATACGCCTTTAAAATCGGTTCCCATATTGATGGGCCAACTCAAAGGGCGCACTTTGATGCTGAGTTTCTGTTCGAGTTCATCGAGCAGATCGAAAGGATCTTTTCCGACACGATCCAATTTGTTGATGAAAATGATGACGGGTGTGTTGCGCATGCGGCAAACGTTCATCAGTTTTTCGGTTTGCTCTTCGACACCTTTCACGCAATCAATAACTAAAATCACAGAGTCAACGGCAGTAAGTGTGCGATAAGTGTCTTCAGCAAAATCTTTGTGGCCGGGTGTATCAAGAAGATTGACAATGAGATCTTGATATTCAAAAGTCATCACGGAAGTGGCAACAGAAATTCCGCGTTGCTTTTCGATCTCCATAAAATCGGAAGCCGCGAATTTTTTGATCTTGTTTGACTTGACCGCGCCTGCAACCTGAATGGCTCCACCGAAGAGAAGAAATTTTTCGGTGAGGGTAGTTTTGCCGGCATCAGGGTGAGAGATGATGGCGAAGGTTCTGCGTTTTAGGATTTCTTCGTGAATGGACATTTGGTATAGAGTAGTGAGTACTGAGTATTGAGACAAAGAAAATTTAAAGGGCGCAAAGATATTCAGCGATCCCTGATGAGTTAGCTGCAATCAGTTATTGATTGGAAAGTGAAATGAAAAAAATCTCGTAAAATAGTTTATAACAAAATTGCTTTTTCCGCGGACTCTGCGAGAAACTATTCAACCTCAATCGTCATGTTCGCGTTGATTTCACCAACACCTTTTTTATCCCAGAAGCGAAGACTGAAATCATAATCTTCACCGGTAACCATGGGATCGCCAACGCTGACGTGCGCACTCAGATATTTTGAATCTTCCAAAGAAATTCCCGTGCTGTCATATTCGGCTAACAGATCGTCATATTCCAAAACTGTTTTGTCGTCTTTGTCAGTAATGTGCAAATAGCATCCGATAAAAACCATACCGTTTGATTCTGTGAATCCTTTGGCCCCTTCAACATGAATATAGCAATCTGTTCCATCCGGGATTTTATTGTTTTTCAATTCCTCCGTTCCGTTACTGATATAAGTTTTTTCGAAAGACAAACCTCCTTTTGCTTTCACACTCAAAGTGGTTTTGAAATCTTTATCGCATTGACAGGAGGAAACAGTTATGACAATGAGGATCAATAAATAGATGGAAAGAGTTTTTGTTTTCATGATGCAGGAATAGGTTTGGTTAATTCAAAGTTAGAATTCAAATTTGGTTTCACTGAAAATCCGTGAAATGTATTGCGCGGATAAAAAAAGAACACACCCCCGCCCGCAGAAACAACATATGTTTTTGCGCGGGCTAACCCCCTCTCGCCATCGCAAAAAAAATCCACCCGCAGAGGGGGCTAAGAACACTTCGTAATTTTTCCCCTATTCCCAAGTCCCATCTCCAATCCCTAATCCCTACAAACTCAATACATTTTCCTACATTAGCCCATCTCAAACTATAGCCCCCTATGGAATTCAAATCATTATTCAGAAAAAAATCAATTCATCAAATTCAGGCAGATTTCGCCACCGGTTATGGTGATTCAGAAAAACCCGGTGGATTAAGACGAACACTTTCACTCCGCGATTTGACTGTTTTTGGAATTGCAGCCATTATCGGTGGTGGAATTTTTACTTCTGTTGGTGCCGCCTCTGCGAATGGTGGTCCTGCAATTATTCTTTTATATCTCGGCATCGCTGTTGCCTGTGGATTTGCTGCCGTTTGTTATGCAGAGTTTGCTTCGATGATTCCGATTGCAGGAAGTGCTTACACGTATTCTTATGCAGCCTTCGGTGAAATCATCGCGTGGATCATCGGTTGGGATTTGCTGATGGAATATTCAATCGGAAATATTGCGGTGGCAATTCCTTGGTCAACCTATTTCACAACCTTTCTTGAAGGATTCAATATTCATGTTGCTGATGCTTTTACTACGGATTATATGAGCGCACATAAAGGTTTCAATGCAGTTTCAGAAATGTTAAGCAGCGGAACAACATTGGACAGTATCACCGACAGAAATTTAATGGAGAATTACAACGCATGGTTGAACGCACCAAAAATTGCCGGGCTTCGGTTTATTGCGGATATACCTGCGATCTGCATCGTTATCCTGATCACGTATATTGTGTACAGAGGAATTAAAGAATCGCGCACAACGGGAAATCTGCTGGTGCTTTTTAAATTGATTGTGTTGATGGTCGTTATCGCATTGGGTGGGTGGTATGTAAATCCTGATAACTGGAATCCATTTTCGCCCGAAGGTGCGCTGGGTGTTTTGAAAGGTGTGAACGGTGTGTTCTTCGCTTATATTGGATTTGATGCCATCAGTACGACTGCCGAAGAAGCGAAAAATCCGCAACGTGATTTGCCGCGAAGTATGATGTACTCACTCGTCATATGTGCCGTTCTTTATGCGCTCATTGCATTGGTGCTAACAGGAATGATACACTATAAAAATCTGAATGTGCCCGATCCGATTGCAGAAGTTTTCAAGGGAAGAAACATGGATTGGTTTGTTGGTGTGATTTCTTTCAGTGCAATTATTGCGACAACTTCTGTACTGCTTGTTTTCCAACTCGGTCAGCCGCGCATCTGGATGAGCATGAGCCGCGATGGATTGTTGCCGAAAAAGTTTTCAGACATTCATCCGAAATATAAAACACCGGCTTTTGCTACCATCATCACCGGATTATTTGTTGCGGTTCCCATTTTGTTTTTGAATTATAATTGGGTGCTTGATCTCGCAAGTCTCGGAACACTCGCTGCGTTTGCTTTGGTATGCGGGGGATTGTTGATTCTTCATACAAAAAAAGATTTGCCGGACAGAAAATTCAAAGTCACCCAGATTGATGCGAAATTTTATTTTCCGATTGCAGTCGCCATCATGTTCTGGTTTATTTATGAAGTAAGACCTGATCTCTTTGATTCGATATCAAACGGAACCGCAACTTTAAAATTGATCTACCACCATACGCCACTTTTGTTTTTTATGCTGATGTGTGTGGTGCTTTGCGTGTATGCATTTATCCGCAGACTGTCATTGATTCCTGCCATCGGGTTGATGATGTGTGCTTACCTGATGACCGAAAGCAATATCAAAGCATGGGAACGTTTTATGCTTTGGATGAGTATAGGTTTGATTATTTATTTCGGGTACAGCTATTGGAACAGCAAGCTCAATAAATCGAAAGAAACAAATTCATAATTTTCAAAACGAAAAAATATTTATGGTACAGGCATATATGGTTGAATTTGATTTGCCCGATTCACTGACTGATGAAATCATGTCCGTGATTCCGCGGCATCGGGAACATATTGACCGATTACTCACAGAAGGAATCATTCAGAATTATTCTTTGGCCATTGACCGCTCAAAACTCTGGGTGGTGATTGTCGCAAATTCAGAAGAAGAAGTAGGAGAGATCATTGCGGATTTTCCGTTAATTGATTATATGGTTCCGAAGATTCATACTTTGATGTTCAGCAATTCGCATTCGGATATTCCGATGATCAATCTCAATTGATATGAATATAAAACCTTGAAGGTTTTTTGAAACCTTCAAGGTTTGAAAAATATGTCCGAGACTTTTCCTCAAATAATTCTCTCCACAAAAAATCTGAATCTTGTTTTTCTTGATGAGAAACATGCTCACGAAGTTTGCCGCTATTCAAAAAGCAACAAAGATTTTTTTGCTCCTTACGGTCCCAAGCCCTTTGATGAGTATTTCACGATGGAATATCAGATGCTGCGTTTGATGGAAGAACAGAATCTGCGGAAAGAAAAGAAGTCAATCCGCTTCTGGATTTTCAAAAAAGAAGATGTACGGTTTGAAAAAATTATCGGTGATGTTCATTTCATGAATATCGTTTGGGGAATTTTTCTTTCCTGCCACCTTGGATATAAATTCGATCAGGCGGAAGTAGACAAAGGTTATGGCACGGAAGCCATTGGTGCTGCGGTTGATTTTATGTTCAGCGATTGGAAACTCCACCGCATCCAAGCCAACATTATTCCTGAAAACAAACGCTCGCAGCGCGTGGTGGAGAAACTTGGTTTTGTCAATGAAGGTCTTTCAAAAAAATATCTCAAACTGAATGGTGAGTGGAAAGATCATTTGCATTGGGTGAAGTTGAATGAAAGTATTTAGTTCAGTGCGGTTGGGGAACGCCAACCGCGGGGGAATCAGTTTAGTTTTACTTGTTAGTGGAGCGCACCCTAATTAGAAACTACTCATCCACCCATGCTGCTTCGTATGCAATGCTTACAATGTTTGAAAGATTTCTTGAACCGCTTGCCCTCGAAGTAATAGATAAGGCAAGTTCTACGCCATTTGGAAATTTACCTACCCATGTTTGCAAGCCCGAATCACCGGCACTCATCACATTGTCGCCATTGTTATCAGTGAACAACGCTCCGTCTTTTCCAAAAACTTTTCCGTGGCTTGATGTAAAACTATCATTGGGGTCCCAACCGAGAACATTATTGTCCATTAAAGATTTTTGTGCGGTTGTAAGCACATCATTTGTATGCGCCAAATAAGCCATGATTTGCGCCATTTCCATTGTGGTTAAATAATAGCCCCCGCCTCCTGAAATTTCTGTCCAGTCACCCGTGCTTATAGGAATGAGTGGTGGATTGTTCAGTTCGTTCATCATCTGCATAGTGGTATTGCCGGGGTCAACATCGCAAATAATATTTGAAAGACCGGCAGGAGTAAAAACCAAACCCTGCATAAGGTTGATGTATTGATAGCTCATCCATGTTTCAAACGCTGTTGAATTAGTTTCTGCTGCATTGAATCCGTTCAGGTCATTAATCTTTGGAAGCAGAGCACGGAATAACGCAAAGTTGGCATTAGCATAGAAAAAGGTTTTGGGTCCAAATGAACCGCTGACAGTTGCTTTTAGCGAATCCCATGAGGTAGATGATTCCTGAATGCCCGAAGTGTGTGTAAGCAATTGGCGAAAAGTAGTTGTATTTGCATCGGTGCTTTTTACCCAATAGGAAGGCAGCCAGACGCCAATTTGGTCGTCTATATCAATACCTTTTAGTTCCATCAATTTTATGGCAGCTATGCAGGTAAGTGGTTTAGTTACGCTGGCAATATTAATGTCATACAGTACGGAAGCTGGAAAGATTCCCCCTCCTGTTGCACTTACACCTCCTATTCCAAATGAAGTGGTATCTGCCCATTGCCCATTTTCATTAATCACGAAGGCATACCCCAATGCACCAGTAAGCTGTGACTGAAGATTAGATTTGAAAAGAGCCACTTTAAATACTTTGTCATTGGATAGGATTCCTTTATCCTTTTTGCAGCCATCTAAAGCAATCAGAATTGGAATCAACAGAAGTAGAAATTTTGGTTTCATTTGATAAATTTTATAGTGCAAAGGTACTTTTTAATTCCGCCCATTCCGTGTCTCCTTGCCGTGGCTTTGTGTGAAAGCGGACACGGAGGAAACTTTGTTACAACCAAAGATACTCTTCTCCATTTTGCCGTTTGAATGTTTTACTTTAGTCATGAAATCTGATCAGCGTTTGAGAAAATTATACATGCGTTTTTTTTCGTTTCGTTTTTTTCTTTTGTTGTGGCTGTTGGCGGTTAGTCAAATTTCCCATGCACAGAACAGCAATATATCGGGTACAATTAATATATATACTCCTGTTACATCCATTCTTTGCAACGGAGTAACAGTCAGTTCTTCTTCTGGTTTCAGCGCAGGCGACCGTGTGCTTTTGATCCAGATTAAGGGAGCAACCATAGACAGCACCAACACTTCTTCTTTCGGTACTATCCTGAACTACAACAATGCAGGAAATTATGAGTTCGCAACTGTAGCATCTGTAAGCGGCACCACCATCTATTTTGTCAATGAGGTTTTAAGGACATACACCGTCAGCAAAAAAGTGCAGCTCGTAAGAGTTCCGCAATATGTAAACGCTACTGTAACCGCAACACTCACTGCCGGAGCATGGAACGGAAGTTCAGGCGGTGTTTTGGTTTTTGAAGCATCAGGAACGGTGACGATGAATGCAAATATGAATGTTAACGGTTTGGGTTTCAATTTCGGAGCGGCATCGGTTAATTATTATTCAGGATGTTCATCCATGAATTATTACTATACGATTGCTTCCGGCATGAGCGGTCAGAAAGGAGAGGGGATTACTTCACTCAACAACTCATTGTACGGAGCAGGTCGCGGTGCATTGGCAAACGGTGGTGGTGGTGGTAATCATGTTAATTCAGGTGGAGCGGGTGGCGGCAATTATGGAGCGGGTGGTCATGGTGCCAATCAGTGGGATGGTTGTCCTATTCTTCCTATTGGCGGTGACGGAGGAAAATCTTTGGTTTATTCGAACGCTCAGAACAAAATATTTTTTGGTGGAGGCGGTGGCGGTGGACATCAAAACAACAGTGCGGGAACTGCCGGAGGAAAAGGAGGAGGAATCATCATTATCAGAGCGGCTTCGATAACAGGAAATAGTTATTCAATCACTGCCAACGGAAATAGTGCACCGATTGCAGGCATTGACGGATCGGGAGGTGGTGGTGCAGCCGGTACTGTATTATTGGATGCAGCAACTTTTACTTCATTAAATGTTTCTGCTAATGGAGGCGCAGGAGGCAATAATAATAGTACCGGCAGTTGTCATGGTCCGGGTGGCGGTGGAGCAGGCGGCATTGTTTGGGTTTCGTCTTCTATGACAGGAATTACGGCTACGTTCACAGGTGGAGCGTCCGGTATTCTTAACAACCCGGGATCACCCTGTTATAATTCAAGTTATGGTGCATTGCCGGGCGGTGTTGGATCATCACTCACCGGTCTTGTTCTTCAGGAAGGCACGGTGCCATTTTCATTAGTGACGGTTTCTCCTGATACGACCATCTGTTCAGGAAATTCAATAACGCTTACTGCTAACGGAGCAGTTACCTATTTATGGAATCCGGGCGCGATGACGGGTTCATCTGTTACAGTTTCTCCATCCTCTACAACAACATATACCGTAACCGGAACAGGAGCATTGTGTTCTGATATGGCAACTGTTCAAGTTGTAGTGATGCCGGTTTATACGGTCAACAATCCGCAGACGATTTGCAACGGAGATATTTATTCCGTCAACGGAAATAATTATTCAATCACAGGAATTTATTATGACACGATGCAAACAATGAATTCGTGTGACAGCGTTGTGATCACACAACTTTTAGTCAACCCAACATATTCTCAAAATGTATCCGTTTCAATTTGTACAGGCGACTCTTATACTTTTCCTGATGGAACAAGTTCTTCTTTCTCTGTCACACAGATAAGTGATCTCACCACCGTTGCAGGTTGCGATAGTATTATCATCACGAATCTGACGGTGGTTCCAAACCTTGTTCAAAATGTTTCAGCTTCCATTTGTCAGGGAAGCAACTATCAATTACCGGGCGGACAGATCGTTACCGCTGCGGGAATTTATCCGGACACATTGCAAAATGTGCAAGGTTGTGACAGCATTATTGTTACGAATCTGACAGTCATTACTAATAACTCTTCGAATGTTTCTGCATCCATTTGTCAGGGAGATAATTATCAGTTACCGGGCGGAGCAATGGTTAGCGTTGCAGGAGTTTATAATGATACATTGCAGAACTCACAAGGTTGCGACAGCATCATTGTCACAAATCTGACGGTCATTACTAATAACTCTTCGAATGTTTCTGCATCCATTTGTCAGGGAGATAATTATCAATTACCGGGCGGGGCAATGGTTAGCATTGCCGGAATTTATGAGGACACATTGCAAAACGCGCAAAGTTGTGACAGCATCATTGTCACGAATCTGACAGTGATTCCTAATAGCCTGCAGAATATTTCTGCATCCATTTGCCAGGGAGATAATTATCAGTTACCAAGTGGAGTAACCGTTAGCGTTGCCGGAATTTATCAGGATACATTGCAAAACTCACAGAGTTGTGACAGTGTAGTCACCACCACGCTTTCATTTTATCCGCCCATGATTGACAGTGTAAATACAATAGATGAATCTTGCTTTGGTTACACTGATGGTGAAATTGAGATCTTCGCTCTTGGTGGTACCGCTCCGTATTTATTTCAGTTAACAGGAGTCGGAAATAATTCATCGGGAATGTTCAACAATATTTCTCCGGGAAATTATGTGTATTCCATTACGGATAATTACGGCTGTTCCGTTTCCGGAAATTGTACGATCAACTCAGCGAACCCGATTTTAATTAATGTGCAACCAATTGATACCACCATTTATTCTTACAGTTCAGTAAACATTCTTTCATCGTGCAATTATCCGAATGCAACCTTTCAATGGAGTCCTTCTGATTATTTGTCGTGTACGGATTGCGCAAATCCTGTTTCTTCTCCTGAAGTGAATGTAACATACACGTTAACGGTTTCTTTTTCCTCAAACGGAAATATTTGCACCGCTGATACGGTGGTCACCATTCAAATCATTCCGGGCATTCATATTCCGAATGCATTCACACCAAATGGCGACAACCTGAACGACTACTTTCAAATGATCGGTGAGAATTTGCAGAACATCAGCAATTTTCAAATTCAGATATTCAATCGCTGGGGACAAATAATATTTGAGAGCATTGATCCCGATTTCAAATGGGATGGAACATTCTTAAGTCTGGACGTTCCCATTGGTGCATACGTTTACCAGATAAAATATCACGATAACAACAACAGCAGGCAAGAACTGATCAAAGGGAACACTACTGTGATCAGGTAGAACCACTTGCGGAAAATCAAATTCTCTGAATGAATTCGGAATTCTCACTCAAGCCTGTTGCCTTTGTCCGCAACTCCCGCAAAGAACCAACGGATGATTTTTGGGGCGATGTGATCTCGGAAATTATTCTGGTTGATGAACTGCCCGAAGAATCTTTCCATGGCATTGAAGAATTTTCTCATCTCGAAATCATTTTCTATTTCGATAAAGCAGATCCAAATGAAATTTTGAAGGGCGCTGCACACCCGAGGGAGAATCCTGAATTTCCGGTAACAGGAATTTTTGCGCAGCGAAAACGCAATCGTCCGAATTTATTGGGAGCCACCATTGTGAAATTGATCGCGAGAAATGGACGAGTGTTGAAAGTTTCTAACTTTGATGCCATTGACGGAACGCCTGTTCTCGATATTAAACCGGTTGTCAGAGAATTTCTGCCTCAGGAACCGGTCAGCCAGCCAAAATGGATGAGTGAGTTGATGAAGAACTATTGGAAATCCAAATAGCGCTCATTGCATTAAACAATTGACGTTTTATAGTGACAAAATGAAAATGCACGCTATTGAATTGTTTTATTTTTATCACAACAAAAAATTCGATTAACATGAAAAAAATTCTTGTCGTTGCATCATTCTTAACTGCAACAGTTTTTAGTGCTTTCTCTCAAATCCCGAATCCGGATTTTGAAGCATGGACACATTATTATCCGGCCGGATATGATTATGAAGATCCCAATGGTTGGGATACACCGAATGAAATTACAGGTCAACCCGGTTTGGGACTTATTACTGTTACAAAAGATAGCCTCACCCCGCATGCAGGAACGTACTCAACAAATATCAAATCAAAATTTGTTGTTGCCTTAGGTTTGACTCTTCCAAGTCTGATAACAAATGGAACTATTACAGTGGATTTGGTGAATCAAACTTTTAATGTTGCAGGTGGTTCTGGAATTACAGGAAGACCAACTTCGATGGATGGATTTATGAAATACGCTCCTCAATCTGTTTCTGATTCCGCGGCTATGCTGGCGATACTCACTCATTATGATGTTGTAAATTCTACTCGTGACACGGTGGCCATAGGATTAAAATACATTGGCGGCACTATTTCAAGCTGGACGGGTTTTTCAGTACCGATTCAATATTTCAATTGTAATGATCCTGACAGTGTGATAATCGTAATTTCATCGGGAAATCCATTTACCTTACAGGCAACTGATAACACATTATTGACGGTTGACGATATTAGTTTTACCTCCGGTGGCGGCAACGCTCCACCGGTTGCGAATCCTGACACTATACAAACACCGATGAACACTGCTGTGATGGTTGATGTGCAAACCAACGATTGTGATTACGAAGGCGATGTGATGACAACGGCAGTTGTTGCAAATCCTGGAAATGGAACCGCTGTTGCACAGGTAAACGGAGATATTCAATACACGCCTGACAATGGATATTCGGGAACTGACTATCTCGCATATAGTGTCTGCGATCCGACTCCCGGATGTGATACTACTTATGTCATGATCATTGTGTTACCGGATAATACAGCACCAACTGCGGTTGATGATAATGCAGCAACCAGTCAAAGTGTTGCGGTAACTATTGATGTTCAGGCGAATGATTCTGATCCGGATGCAGATCCACTCACAACAACCATTGTTTCCAATCCGCTTAATGGAACTGTTGCCGTTCAGGGTGGTGATAGTATTCTTTATACACCAAATGGTGGTTTCTCCGGCAATGATTTATTTACTTATGAGATTTGTGATGATGGTGCACCGAATTTATGCGATCAGGCAAGTGTGACCATCTCGGTTAATACAGGAATTAATGATCCTCAAATCGAGAGCTACGTTTTAGTCTATCCTAATCCATCAACCACTCAAATCAATTTCATAACTACATACAATAAAAATTTCACGGTGAGAATTTTTGATGTGGTTGGTAAAGAATTGAACCGTATTGAAATTTCAGATTCAAAGAATTCAATTGACATCAGTTTATATAATGCAGGAATTTATTCTTTTGAAATGTACAGTTTGAAAAATGAACTGATTGGGAAAGGAAAATTCGTTGTGACAAAATAATTTTTTTATTAAATGAGAAAGGCGCCCCGCATTGCAGGACGCCTTTTTTTTTGTTTCCGATTCGTAATATTCTTGCTTACATTCCAAAAGCATAATAATAAATACCGGCTTTATCCGGATACATGCCTTCGATCATGATGCCGCCCTTTTTGGAGGAAAGTGAATTGACTAAGTCGCTCACTTCAAAAACAGGGCGATTGTCAATCTTGGTAATAATAAATCCTTCACGAATGTCTGTATTATCAGAAATTTTACCGTTGCTTATACGCGTTATTTGAATGCCTCCATCGAGTTTCAGATCTTTTTTGGTTTCGTCATCAATTCTTTTGGCTTCAATACCGAGCGCATCCAGCACCTGAGCTTTTTCTACCTGAACAATTTCCGTGCTGCCTGCTGAGTTTTTCAATTCCAAAACAATTTCGCGTTCGCTTCCATTGCGAATGAGTTTCACGCTCACTTCATCACCAGGACGATAGCGACCAACCTGCTCCTGCAATTCGGGAGCGCTGTTCACCGGTTTATTATTGATGCTCATGATCACATCTCCGTGTTTGATTCCTGCATCAAAAGCTGCACTATTATCGAAGACTGAGTCAATATAAACTCCATCTGTATTATCAAGGTTGAGTTGATCAGCTAAATCACTATTCATGTCACGAATACTCACTCCCAAATAAGCGCGCTGCACAGTGCCAAATTCCATCAAATCCTGAATCACTTTCATCACTAAGTTCGATGGAACAGCAAAAGAATATCCTTCAAAAGTTCCCGTTTGTGTTGCGATAGCGGTGTTGATGCCGATGAGTTCTCCATTTGTATTTACTAAAGCACCACCGCTGTTTCCGGGGTTAACTGCAGCATCGGTTTGAATAAATGATTCAATGGGTGCTCGCCCTTCGAGAATATTTATGTTCCTCGCTTTGGCGCTCACAATTCCCGCGGTTACGGTAGAAGAAAGATTAAAAGGATTTCCGACTGCTAAAACCCATTGACCGACTTCTACCGAATCGGAATTTCCAAATGCGAGATGAGGAAAATCTTTGACATTTATTTTTATCAATGCAATGTCGGTTGAAGGATCGGAACCGATTACTTCGGCAGAATATGATTGATTGTCAGAAGTGATCACATCTACGGTGTTCGCATCGCGTACTACGTGATTATTGGTGACGATATAACCATCAGGCGAAATCAACACTCCTGATCCGGAAGCCTGTGCAGGCATACCCTGACCCGGGGAGCCGTAGAAATAGTCCCAAAAATCCTGTCCGAACATTTTACCCGGATCAAAATGATAATTCGTGTTTTGATTTTGATAAGTGGTCGTCACGTGAACAACAGCAGGAGTGGCAATTTTTGCCGCCAAACGAAAATCAATGGCTCCGGAAGATGAAGAAACGGGAAAATTCCATTCTGCAAATTTTGCAGGAGAAGATTCACGAATGGTAAGATAATGATTTTCGTTACCGAAGTATTCATAAATGCCAACGGCAACAAGGGCGCTCATCAGGGAAAAGAACGCGGTCAGAATAATTTGTTTTGATTTCATTTCAGATTAAAATTTTGTGAGCGAAAGAATGCAAATTGTATTCCTGTAATCGTTACTCTTTGTTAAGGGTCTGGCTTTTTCATCCTCCGATTATTAATCAAACGTAATTTTAAAGATGTTATGATGAATGAAGTATCATAGAATTGTCAAATTTTGCACCATCATTCGTTCAAATTAAATACTCAGCATCACATTGCGCATGGAGTTAGAATTTTTTAAATATCACGGTACTGGTAACGATTTCATTTTATTTGATAACCGCCAGTTGATTTTGCAAAAGAGTGATGAAGATTTTCTTAATAAAATCTGTGATCGCCATTTCGGTATTGGAGCCGATGGGGTCATTCTCATTCAGAACCATAGTATAACGGATTTTGAAATGATTTATTTCAACTCGAATGGCCGGGAAGGATCTATGTGCGGCAATGGCGGAAGATGTGCAGTCGCTTTTGCGAAAGCTCTCGGTATGATAAAGAGCAAAACCACGAAATTTCAAGCAATTGATGGAGAGCACAGTGCAGAATTTCAAAATGAAATGATTAGTCTGAAAATGAATGATGTGATTGGAATTGAAAAGATTGATGAAATGTATTTCGTGAATACCGGCTCACCACATTTGGTTTGGTTCAGAGAAAAAATTGATCAGATAAATATTGTAGAGGAAGGACGAAAAATCCGTTACAACCATCGCTTCAAATCCGAAGGAGTGAATATCAATTTTGTTGAGCAAACGGAACAGGGAATTTATATGAGAACATATGAGCGCGGAGTGGAAGATGAAACCCTTTCCTGCGGCACAGGTACTGTTGCGGTTGCAATTATTTGCATGACCACTGCAAATGATTCTTTGGATAAAAGGACAATTTCAGTCCTTGCACTGGGTGGAAATCTTCAGGTCAGTTTACAACGCGTGTCTGAAAATTCATTTACTGATATTCATCTTATTGGTCCCGCAGAAATGGTATTTCAGGGAAAGTGGAATAAATGACTATGTAGCAATAGTAGGAATACACACAATAAAATTGAAAACATATATTGGAAAGGAGCGACCACAAGAATGAACCTCTTTATTTTTAACAAACTCAAAAAAAACAACCATGAATTACCATTCAAAACTGATCCTCACATTATTGTTTAGCTGCTTTGTTTTTGTGACTTATGCACAGAAAAATAAAAACAAGGATGAAGTTCCTGTTCAGCCTGTTGTTCCTCAGGAAAGCTACGTGGAAAAAGCATATGCAACTCAGGAAACGGTTTATCATAATGCCTTAAGCTACAATGATCTTGGTGTTGCAGCTGTTGCATTGCATGAAATGCTTGCCTTGAAACCTGAAAATGTTTCATTGAAAGATTCTTTGGCTTATGTTTATTTCGGCAGTCAGGCTTACGTACAAACTATTCTTATCGGCAGGGAAATAATTGCTGCCAATGCAGCAAATAAGGGTGTACTGGAATTGGTTGCTGTGTCTGAGCAAAATCTTGGATTGGTAAAAGAATCATTGGAGGATTATGAAAAACTTTTTGTTCTGTCAAAAGACCCCTATCATCTCTATCAGGTTGCGGTTTTGCAATACTCGATGAAGAGATTTTTGGAATGCAGCGCTTCTCTCGAACAAATTATTGTCAATCCTGACGTAACTGATGAACAGTTAATGGTGATCTCAGATCCGTCCGGTCAACAACAGAAAGTACCCTTGAAAGCGGCCACATATAATATGTATGGTGTAATCGCAATGGAGCTTGGAAAAAATGATGTTGCTGAACAAAGTTTTAATGAAGCATTGAAAATTTTTCCTGACTTTGCTTTGGCAAAAGGAAATCTTGATCAACTCAAGAATCCGAAAGCTGACGACAAAGGAGGATCAAAAGGTAAATGATTGATACTTAATAATTTTTGAGGATTAATTATTCGCTAAGGATGAAACACTGAATAATTCTGTAACCCAAACCCGTTCAACTGTGGAAGATGATTGCGATTTACAAAAAAACAGGAGACGAGTTGGTTCAATTGCAGAAACCTGAACAGGATTGCTGGATTAATATTTATCCTCCTTATAGTAAAGATGATATTCAGCAACTCAGCGAAGAGCTGAAAATCCCGCTTGATTATTTTATTGATTCGCTTGATCCTGATGAACGATCGCGTTATGAAATTGAAGATGGTGTCAAACTCATTGTCCTGAATGTCCCTATACTCAATGAAGTGGATAAGGATGATGATTCATTTTATGTTACCATCCCGATTGGAATTGTGATCACCGCTGATATGATTATCACGATCAGCTCTTTTGATAACAAAGTGGTAGAAACATTTCTTGAACGAAAGGTGAAAAATTTTGATCCTTCAAGCCGAGGGAGGTTCGCCTTGCAGATTTTTGACCGAGCTGTTTTTTATTATCTGTATTATCTCAAACAGATCAATCATCAACGAAATTTATTTGAAAAGGAAATGTATTCGTCCTCACGAAACAGGGAGTTGACGAAACTGGTGAGTTTGCAAAAAGGACTTGTCTATTTTGTAAACGACTTGCGTGCAAATGAGCTTTTGATGATGAAAATCAAACGCACGAATTTTTTGCAGACTGCAGATAAAGAAGAAGAACTTGAATTTTTTGAGGATATCATAGTTGATAATAGTCAGGCATTGGACGTGGCAAATGTTTACACGAATATTCTTACGAGTACGATGGATGCGTTCGCATCTATCATTTCTAATAACCTGAATATCGTGCTGAAGCGCCTCACATCAGTTACGATTGTGTTGATGGTGCCTACACTGGTTGCAAGTTTATTCGGGATGAATGTTGATCTTCCGCTTCAGCATAAACCGTATGCTTTTGTTTTCACGATCTTACTCGCTTTTATTCTTTCGATTGGAGTGATTTGGTTCTTTACCCGGAAGCGTTGGTTCTGATCAGAATTTTACAAACTTCCTTATTACCGAATTATTTCCTGAAATTATTTTGAGATAATAAATTCCGGATTCCAGTTTGCGGACATCAATCATTCCGTTATGAAATTTGAAATTTTTGAGGAGTTCGCCATTGGAGTTGTATATAAAAGCTTCAACCGGCAAATTCACAAAAAAATTAAATCGCAGATAATCAGTGACAGGATTCGGATAAACTGAAACTAAATCCAAATTGATCGTTTGAACAAAAAAAGGATTGAAAGAAAATTCATCCGAAATATTTGAACATCCAAATTCGTTGACTACCTCAACAGCATAATTTCCCGGAACATCTGTGACGATAAATTGTGTGTCGAATCCGGTGAGCCATGATCCATCCAAAAACCATAAATATTCGGCTGCACTCAATGAGCAAAATAGTGTGTCATTACTTGAAGTAATGATCGGTTGTGCGGGTGAGGGATTTACTGTGATCAAAACGCTGTCAACTCCGATCACTCCGTTTGCATCACTGATGGTGACCGTATAATTTGTTGTTGAAGTAGGTGATGCAATAGTATTTGCGCAAGAGGAACAACTTAATCCTGATGCTGGCAGCCATGAATATATGGATCCGCCACTTGCCGAAACAGAAACAGAGTTTCCTGAACATATGGTGTCATCATCACTCACTGAAATTTGCGGATTCAAGAGATCAATCAGGCTGTCCACTTCAATGCTCCACATGGATCGCGCAAAAGTTCCTGCAATTATTTTATTGTTCAATCCATCAAATGCAAGATCATAAACTGTCATGATCGGCATATTATCTCCCAAGCGAAACCAATTTGTTCCCTGATTGGCGGTGAAATAAACGCCTCCATCAGTAGCAACAAAAATTAAACTATCACTCATTGAGGTGAGTTCAATATCATTAACTGCGAGCGGAGGCAGATCACCTGAAATGTCAATCCATGATTGTCCGCGATCAACTGTCATATGTATATGCGGAATGAAATCATTGTCTTTATACCCGGAGATAGAAACAAATGTGATGTCCTGATTGAGAAATGAACATGCAATATCCGTGACATAACGGTGTGGAAGATTCATGTGAACGCTGTCCCAGGTTAATCCCTGATTGGAAGTAACCCAGACATTTGCATCTGTTGTTCCTGCCCATAAAATGTTTTCGTTAACAGGGGATTCTTCAACGCAAGAAACAGTGTGAAATCTGCTACCGAAAATATTTCCATGCGTCAGATCATCACTTAGCGCATTCCAACTTGGAAAATATCCTGCTATACTTTGATAAACTCTGTCTGTTCCGAGATACATCACATCCTGATTGTGGTTACTGATTATATAAGGCATATTCCAATTGATGCGGTTGTTAAAATCTACTCCGCTCATTGCGTCATAAAAATTATTTCCTCCATCATCACTCACAACTAAGCCACCATTTTGCGTTTCCGTAAACATGATGTCCGGATTGTCCGCACGAAACGCAGGTTGAAATCCATCGCCTCCGTAAATGCGTGGCCATGCATTTAAAATGGAAGAATTTCCAGCCGTTGTTCCGTTATCCTGCAAACCACCATAATAGGTACCTGATAAATTTGGGTTTACTGCAACTTCATAAAATTGTGAGTTGGGGATATTTTCTATATCACTCCAATTCTGAAATGCATCACGTTTATATATACCACCATCTGTGGCGAGCAAAATATTTTCTGCATCAAGAAAAAACACGTCATGATCGTCTGCATGTACATCATACAGCCACCAAGCGGGTGTCGCTTTAAACCAGTTTTGTCCGCCATCGGTTGTGCCCCATAACTCAACACCGCAGACATACATTTCCTGAGGGTTGAAAGGATTCACATCCAATTGACCGAAGTACCAACCAAATCCCCCCTGATTATCCGAAAAAGTAGAGAGTGAAATCGAATCCCATGAATCGCCCTCATCTTCCGAGACATAAATTCCTTTCAGATTATAAAATGAATCTACCATGATGCAGAAAAATGAATCACCGGAAACAGCCAATCCCGTTCGGCAAATTCTTTCATTCGGCAATCCGTTGTAAAGTGTGTCCCAACTTGCACCACCATTTTCTGAACGATAAATTCTTCCGTGATTTCCGGAAATCAGACTTTCATGATTATTGCGGATGCGATCCCAGCCGGCTGCGAAAATTCTTTGTGAGTTGGCAGGATCAATCAACACATCAACTGTTCCTGCTTCATCACTCAGAAATAAAATCTGATTCCATGATGTTCCTCCATCACTTGATTTATATAAACCACGATCATTGTTTCTTTCAAAAGGAATTCCCATGGTGGCTGTGTAAATAATATCTGAATTGTTCGGGTCAATCGCAATTTTTGCAATGATTCGCTGATCTTCCAATCCCAGATGAGTCCATGTGGTTCCGCCATTTTCACTCTTGTAAATTCCATCACCGATAAAAGGATAGCCGCTGATATTTACGTCACCCGTTCCGACAAAAATTCGGTCTGAATTATTCGGATCAATAGTGATTGAACCGATAGACAAATACGGTTGATCATCAAAAATCGGATTCCAATTATTTCCGCCATCAACAGTTTTGAAAACTCCACCACTCGCACTACCTGCATAAATAATATTTTGATCTGCCGGATCAACAGCCAGGCAATTTATTCTACCACCAATATTTGTTGGTCCTTCAAGTGTCCAGTTCCAGGCTGCTCCTGCGCGTGAACCCGATGCTTGTTTCCATTCACTCAATGCTTGCTTGATGGCGTGATCATAAGCCATCAGAGCAAATCTTTCGTCCGGATAGGTTCTTTGAATGAAAAAATAGTCATCAATATCAGTAGGTCCATTTTTATCAGATGCGACAACAGGAATTTTTTTCTCATCCGGTTTATCTGATTGCAATAAACAGACGAATACAATGGCGATGGGAATGATAAGGAAAATTTTGTTCATTAAGAGTTATTTGATGATTGAAAATTACGGAGAATAAAACTCAGGATGAGAAACGATAGCCGCGTAAAAATTCATCTATCTTCATTTTTTTCTTTCCTTCCATTTGCAATTCTGTTACGTTCATCAAGCCATCATTACAGACAAAATGTAAAAACGTTTTCCCATCAGTTTTATATTTTCCTGTCGGACTATTTACGGGTTGATGAATCTTTTCAGCACGATAAATTTTCATTGCGTGATCATTCAATTTAGTCCATGCCCCGGGATGTGGCGATAATCCTCTGATAAAATTGTAAATCTGATCAATGGATTTTGTCCAGTCAATTTCACAGTCTTGTTTGAAAATTTTCGGAGCTTTTTTCCATAAAGAAATCTCAGGCTGTGCAACAGGAATGGCTTTCTCTGTTTCAATCATGCGCACAGTTTGGAACAATAGTTCTGCGCCATCATTCATCATGCGGTCATGTAATTCACCGGCAGTTTCGTTTTCACCTACAGAAAGTATTTTCTGATGAATGACTTTTCCTGTGTCTATTTCCTGTTGAATGAAAAAAGTGGTAAGACCCGTTTCCTTTTCTCCGTTCATGATTGCCCAATTGATAGGAGCCGCACCGCGATAATCAGGGAGGAGTGATGCATGTAGATTGATCGTTCCTTTGGAAGGCATGCTCCAAACAATTTCGGGCAGCATTCGAAACGCAACAACTACAAAAAGATCAGCATTTAATGCTTTTAGTCCCGAAAGAAATGTTTCATCTCTTAGTTTTTCGGGCTGAAGTATTTTGAGATTATTTGCTGTAGCAAAACTCTTAACAGGAGATTCATGCACCTGCAAGCCGCGTCCAGCAGGTTTATCGGGAGCTGTCACTACGGCTACTACACTAAAATTCCGGTGAAGTATTTCCAGAGATGGAACAGCAAAGTCGGGGGTGCCCATGAAGACAATTCTCATGCTATTCAAAATTTGGATAGAGTAAATATTTTTTTCTCGTAGTCTTAAATTCCTGCAAAGGTTCAATCCAACTCAAGCGGATTTCATCTTCTGAAAGTCCGGCTTCGATTTGTTGTTGCAGCATATCGCTTCCTGCAAGTTTGGTAAAAAATTCATTGAAGAACGGACCTCTGTCCTTTTTGTAATAATCTTCATCATGAATCCAATTGTTGTAAAATTCCAACAACCATTTCAATTGCAGTTTCCTTTCCGAAACAAAAAAAGATTTTTCTGTTTTTGATAAATCGTATCCATAACAAACCTGATCCTGATAAAGCGGTTGTTTCGCTCCCGGACCTGAAACAGGTTTGAAATAATATTCACTGTCCGCCCCAAACATTGGATGACCGATTTGCTGAAAAGGTATATCTGTTCCTCTCCCAACACTCACAATAGTTCCTTCGAAAAAGCATATAGATGGATATAAAAGAATTGATATGATATTCGGAAGATTCGGAGAGGGCTTAACAGGTGGTTCAAATATTTTATTGTGATCATAATTTTCGCAGAGCACAAATTGCAAATCACATTTCACTCCGCTTTCCAACCACCCTTCTTCATTGATCATCTTGGCGTATTCCGCAACGGTCATTCCATGAACTACCGGAACCGGATGCATACCAACAAATGATTTGAAATCAGGATCAAGCACAGGACCGTCTACATAAAATCCATTTGGGTTCGGACGATCCAAAACCAAAAAAGTTTTTTTGTTTTCCGCGCAAGATTCCATCGCATAATGCATTGTGGAGACATAGGTGTAAAATCTTGCACCAACATCCTGAATGTCAAACACTACAATATCTATTCCTTCCAAATCTTCCGAAGTAGGTTTTTTGTGATTGCCATAAAGTGAAATGACAGGCAATCCTGTTTTGCTGTCGATCGTGCTTTCGACTTTTTCACCGGCATCTGCATCTCCGCGAAATCCGTGTTCAGGCGCAAATATTTTTTTAATTCGAACTTGTTGCGATAAAAGTGTATCAATCAAATGAGTGCTTCCAATTAGTGAAGTTTGATTCACAAGAAGAGCCACATTTTTATTTCGAAGAAGCGGGAGGTATTCACTGAACCGTTCGTCAGCAGGAATGATCCGCAGATCTTCTGATTCGCTTTCGTTTTTGACCGAAGGATGCGAAAGTTTGGAATGATCTTCTTTGAGTTTACAAAAGCAACATACAAAACACAGTGGCAGGAAAAAAAATGCGCTCTTTAATTTCATACTTTTAACTGCTGTGAATTTAGAGTATTTCATTGCAAGGCGAATCGCGTTTTCTCAACGCGGATCTTTATCGCGTTTCATCATTATCATCTCGATTGTAGCTGTCAGCTTGAGTCTTTCTGTGATGATCATTTCCACGGCAATGGTCAACGGATTTCAAAAAGAAATCAGCAGAAAAGTTTTTGGGTTCAATGGTCATATTCTTATAACCGCTTATGATCCGGAGTTGATTCCTTACAGTGAACAGTCCATTAAATCTGATGAGGATCTGCAAAAAAAACTGTCAGAAATGGAGGGCGTTGCTCATGTTCAGCAATACGTTACGAAAATTGGCGTGCTGAAAGCCGGCAACAAAGAAGAAGATGAAATTGAGGGTTTGATTTTTAAAGGAGTTGGGGAGGATTTTGATTGGAAATCTTTTCGGCAGTACATCGTGGAAGGTGATTCTTTCAAACAAAAAGGGATTGACACTTCAAAAAATATCCTGGTTTCAAAAGTCACAGCAGATCGGTTGAATCTGTCGTTAGGCCAAAAAGTGTTTGTGTATTTCGTTGACAACGCAAAACGCATTTCGCGTTTGCGGGTTTATGATTTTATGATCACCGGCATTTACAACACAGGAATCAATGAATACGATAAAAAATTTGCACTGCTGGATATTTCGCGATTGCAAAAACTCAATGACTGGTGTCATTTCGAATTGGTTAACGGTGACTCTGTAAAAGTTTGTAATGATTCCATCAACGGCTATGAAATATTTCTGAATGACATCGATCAACTTGATCAGGAATCAGATCTGATTTCTGATGCCATTCCTCTCAGCCTTTATGCAACCACTTTCAAAAAAATCAACCCGAATATTTTCGACTGGCTTAGTTTGCAATCGGTGAATGAAGTAATCATTCTCACCATCATGATCATTATTGCCATCATCAATATGGCTACTTCATTGCTGATTCTGATTCTTGAGAGAACAACCATGATCGGTGTTTTGAAGGCCATCGGTGCTACCGGTAAAACGGTCATCAATATTTTCCTGTTGAACGCTGCCTACATTTTGATTTTCGGATTGTTAGTCGGTAATGTGCTCGGTCTGGGAATTTGCTTTCTGCAACAGGAATTTTCGATTATTCGTCTACCGGAGGAAAGCTACTACGTATCCGTTGCACCTGTTCATCTTGATTGGTTGTTGATAGGATTGATCAATATCGGAACTTTAGTAGTCTGCATTATCTCACTCATTATTCCTGCCCTTCTCGTTCTCAGAATAAAACCAGTGGAGGCGATCAGGTGGGAATGAAAAATAATTACATATAACCACCCATTTCTGCTTCGATAAGAATAACTGTTGGATCATTCTTTATGTACTCAGGTAATTCAACCCAATTGATAAAAACCGCAATAGGCCTCTCATTTAGTTTGAGCTGTTTGTATTGATCTTCTGTTGGCATGAAATTGTACCCGTTGAAATCTGTATGAAACATCAGATCAACAGAATGTATTCCGTGAACATTGAATACTACTGTTCCTTCAGGTAGTGAGTTATTCAAATATTGAAAGACTTCCTTGTTTTTGATCAATGCTCTAGAATAAACATTTTCTTCTTTCCAAAGAGTGTGTCTTGCTTGCAACACTTCAGGATTAATTGATCCAATACCAAGTGCAATAAGAAGCAAGGCAATCATTAAGCTTGATAGTACTTTTTGTCGGAAAGATTTTTCAAAAAACAAAACAAATTCTTTGATACAAATTCCAAGAGATAAAAAAACGATCAAGCTCACTCCGAAGGGATGTGAATCAACTTTTGTTTTTGCGAGAGAAAACAGCAAATAGATCAGAACCGGCATAACAGTAAAACCAATCATGAACCTTTTCTGCTTAGCGTATTTGAAAAGCAGAATAAAGCCTGGAAGAATGAAAAAGATTGACAGGTGACCAAACAATTCTTTCATGTTGTCGAGATGATACCAAAATCCACCATCATGCCCCTCAAGCGCTTTGAAAATATGAGCTGAATTAAATCGATATTCCGTCATTGCGAGCGCATGAAAATTGGAAAGAATATAAATCTGCCAGGGAAGAAATATTACGATACAGATCAGTAAACTGAGAAGCAGATCAGAAAATTTTCTGAACGAAAATTTCTCACCGTCAAAAAGAATATTGATTCCCCATCCGGCAAATACGAGCAATCCAACCAGCCACTTATTCAATACAGCACAGCCGGCAAAAATGCCGATGAGAATGATCCAATATTTCTTTTTTGAAAAATAAAATTCCGTGTAAGCCCAAATGCCTGCAGAAACATAAAATGTAAACGCAAGATCATTATGGTCCATTCCTTCATTGCCCGAGACCAATTTGATGATAAAGTGCGAAGTAGCAGTGATAAATGCAGCATAGTAGCCCAGTTTTTCATCAACCAATAACTTACCAGTGCGAAAAGCAAAAAGAACTAACAGGCTGCTCATGATCACACTCGGAAAACGAACACCAAATTCATTCACCCCGAAAATTTTCATGCTCAATGCCATTTGCCATAGGAACAATGGCTGTTTGTGCAGCCACACATAATTATTATTCCAATAGGTGTAATGCCAATCAATCGCCTTTTCAGGATACAACTTCGGGACGAAGGGATTGTTCATCATGTTTTTAGCAACCAGAGCATGAAATCGTTCATCCCAAAGATTTAGAAACGGATCAAGTTGAGCAGCAAAAAAATGAATAAACAAAGCACCAATAAATAAACTAAGGATTGACCAGTTGTATTTCTTGAGATGGAACAAATACAAACTGATTATTATAAACAAACCACCTGTCAAAATCAATGTGATTTGTTCTGAAGAAAAATAGGTCTTAAACATTCCCGGTGTAATCAGTGTGGTTGAAATCAGTCTTGAGATTCCAGCGCATTGATTTTCGATTCCAATTCTTCAATTTTCTTTTCCTGTTCCTGAATCGCACCGATTAAAAGCGGAATGAGTTCTGTATAATTGACTCCTTTGAAAGCTACTTCCTCCTTAATTACTTCGTGCGTTTCCCTGTCATATTCTGCGGGCTGAATATTATCTGAAACAATCTGCGGAAGGACTTTCTCAACTTCCTGTGCAATTAATCCGTAATGAATTCCTTCTGGTAAATTCATTTGAGGAAATTCGTTTGTCCGGAAATTATAGCGTGTTGGTTGAAGAGATAAAACTGTTTGCAGGGACCCATTGAGCGGTGAAATATTTTCTTTCAGTTTTTCGTCTGACGAATTGATCGTTCCGGTTGCATAAACATTACCAACAAAATATCCTGCATACTTTGTACCACTCCCGTTGGCTGACGCGTACACTGCGTATTTGGTTCCTGTTCCTGTTCCGTCAACATTGGATTTGACACCGTAAGTCGTACCATTACCAACGTTGTTTGCGTCAAAACCTCCCGCATTGATTGTTCCACTGTTTCCACTTGTGTTATTTGATATTGCATAAATTCCGAAATAACCTCCGTCAAAATATCCACCATAACCGTAGCCGTCAACAGGGTGTGCAGTGCTTCTGATTCCTTTTACATCGTAAGCTGCATTAAGAGAATAATCAACTTTTATAATATCAATATTTGGCTGAGCCAGATTGCTGACAATATGAAGCTTTGATGCGGGCGTAGAAGTTCCGATTCCAATATTCCCAATCGGAGTAATTCGCATGCGTTCAAAGTCATTTGTTCCGAAAATCATGGAACTGTTTTCTAAATTCCAAACATTAGCATCCGTTGTGTAACCAATTCCAATTCTTAGTCCGTCATTGTTGGTTGTACCGGTTAACGGGTTAGTAATTCTTAAATTGCTCAACGTATCCTTGTCAGCATTAATATGAAATTTATCAACCGGAGTTTTTGTGTTGACACCAACATTACCTCTACCTAACAATGCCAGAATATGCCCTCCATCACTATTAAATATTAACATTGTGTCTTCAGTATAAACATTACCGCACATTGCTTCAATCGACCAATAACTTGTATTGAGATTTGGAGGATTTGAGAATTGAATTTTGGCATAGTCTAGCGTATCGACTTCAAACAACCGAATGTGGGGGGATAAAGAATTACTCTCGTGTATAATGTCTAATGCTGCAATAGGATTTTGATTGAAAATTCCCACTTTCCCCGCATCATAATAAATATCCGTTCCGTTATTTATCCAATATGCCACACCCCCGTTGCCGGCTACCTGATCATTTGCCGGAGCCCATCTTGTTCCGTTCCATTTCAAAACATTTCCGGGATATGCATTGATAGAAGTAACTCCCAAAAGATTTGCAGATGTTCCATCTCCGATCAATGAGGAATCAATTTGTACAACCTGACTTCCCCAATTATCTCCACCGCCAACTCCAACGTCATCACCGGGAACCCAGTTTGTTCCATCCCATTTCAGAACTTGTCCGTTTGCAATTCCGGTAGAGTTAACATCGGTGAGATCATCAATTTGCATATCGGTTGCTTCCCTGGATTTGTTAGAAGCCAATGCGTAGGGCACACTCACAAATTGTGTAACTCCGAGATTCGTAAATCCCGATCCGTCATTCATTTCCATTTGCAGAAAATATGAATCGCTGAGCCAGTTGATAGTTGAAAAATTTCCTGATACCACGCTGCCTTGCCCGATAGTTGCGTTGATCAATCCGAATTCGTTAGTGGTGAGTGAATGAGTTTCCTCATAAACATTCAGACCTGAGGCTGTGCCTTCATGTATAGAAAACCGCACCGTCACCGGTGAGTTATTCAGGATGTCCCCAAAATTATTTCGGATGATTGCCTGATATTGAATTCCATGGGGAGCCTGAGCAATAGAATTTGAAAAGATCAGGAGGAGAATGAAAACGGATGTGATTCGGATACGCATAGTATTTTGATTTTGAGAGTATAAAATTCGCGCAATTAAATTCAATGGCAATGAAACGAAATGACTTGTGGAGTCTGGTCAAAAACAAATTTCAATAATTCGATTTCAAACTTTCGGGTAAAAGTTTTTCAGATTCTTCACCCGTTTTTATTCTGTAAGGACAATGTCGACAGCCATTATTGCAACAATAACCGCGTTCGAGATGATATTTCTCTGTGAAAACCATTAGTCCTTTTTCGTCAAAATAAAAATGAACGCTTTCGGTGAGTTGACTCATTGCGTGACGCCTGTATAATTATGAGGGGAAATTCTTTTCAACTCTTCTTTTACAGCAACGCTGATTTGAAGCTTATCAATAAACTGATGAATGACTTCTTTGGTAACCGAAGAATTTTTTCTTGTCAACTCTTTCAATTGTTCATACGGTTGTTCAACTCCTTCACGCCTGAGAATGGTTTGAATGGCTTCCGAAACCACCATCCAGTTTTCTTCCAGATCATTTTTGATTTTGGGTTCATTCACAATCAATTTGCTCAATCCTTTTTGAATGGATTGGATGGAAATAATGGTGTGTGCGAACGGAACACCTACATTGCGCAACACGGTAGAATCTGTGAGATCGCGTTGCAAACGTGACACCGGAAGTTTTGATGACAGATGTTCGAAAATTGCATTCGCCATTCCCAAATTTCCTTCCGCATTTTCAAAATCAATCGGATTCACTTTATGAGGCATGGCTGATGAACCAACCTCGTCCGGATTTATTTTTTGTTTGAAATAACTCATAGAGATATAAGTCCAGAAATCGCGGCATAGATCAATCATGATGTTATTGATCCGTTTCAGATTATCAAACAGCGCGGCAAGATGATCGTAGTGTTCAATCTGGGTGGTGAAGTGCTGACGTTTTAATCCGATTTGTTTTTCAAGAAAAATATCTCCGAACTGATTCCAGTTAATTTCCGGATAGCTGACATAGTGTGCGTTGAAATTTCCGGTTGCTCCTCCAAATTTTCCGGTGAAAGGAATTTGCTGAATCAGTTGCAACTGATTGTTTAACCGTTCGACAAAAACAAAAATTTCTTTTCCGAGATGAGTAGGAGATGCCGGCTGGCCGTGCGTGTGTGCAAGCATTGGAATAGATTTCCACTCTCTTGCCAATGCGCCAAGTTGTTCAAACAAGCCAATAACCATGGGTACATAAATCTGGTTGAAAGCTTCTTTAATTAAAAGCGGAGTGGCGGTGTTATTGATGTCCTGTGAAGTAAGTCCGAAATGAATGAATTCCTTTTGCTTGTCAAGTCCAAGTGCAGAAAACTTTTCTTTCAAGAAATATTCAACTGATTTAACATCGTGGTTTGTTTTCTTCTCCAGTTCTTTGATTCGTGCAGCATCTGTTTCATTAAAATTTTTCGTGATGGATTTCAACGATTCAAATATTTGGGGGTTTATATTTTTCAATTGAGGTAGCGGCAACAGACAAAGTGCAATGAAATATTCCACCTCTACATGCACGCGGTATTTCATCAACGCAAATTCAGAAAAATAGTTGGAGAGGGCTTCAACTTTATCGCGATAACGCCCGTCAATCGGGGAAACAGCACTGAGTTTGGTGAGTTGCATTTTCTGTTGGTCTATCTTTGACAAAGTTACTCCACACATATTATATGCGAAGATTTCTAACTGTCATCCTGTTTTTTTCAGCCATTCCTCTCAGCGCTCAAAACATTTCCGTTTCAATAACACAACTCAACTTCGGAAATGTTTTTACCGATTCAACGGAAACATTGAAACTAACTATTTACAATAATGGATTGACGGATGTGTTGATCATTGATATTAATTCTTATAAACCTGAATTCACAATCAGTGACACGACTTTTATTATTTCTTCAGGGTCTTCAGACACCATAGATATTTTTTTTAATCCGCTACACAATATTTTTTACAATTCTGAATTGGTAATCATCCCTGAGTTATTTACAGGAAATCTTTCCGTGGATATGATAGGTACCGGAGTTTATTCAGACACTTACTATTCATCCACCCAAAATCTGAGTGAAGAGAATTTGAAGATTGAGTTAAAAGATTTGATAGACAATCATAATTCATTGGGTTATGACAATGCACGCGATGAGATGTTTATGATGATTGATAATGAAATGGCGAATGGACAAAATGCAGGTAGCAATACGCTTGAATGTGCTTATACAGGTAGGGAAGCCGTTGGATATATTGATCGACAGGATTGTCAGACCAACGATAATTTCAACACAGAGCATACGTTTCCTCAAAGCACTTTCGGTTCTGCAGAACCGATGAAAAGTGATTTGTTCCATCTTTTTCCTACAGATGAAAACGCAAACAACGTAAGAAGTAATCATCCGTTCGGATATGTTTCTTCGCCAACCTGGACAGAAGGCGGATCTGAATATGGTTCCGGAATTTTTGAACCCCGTGATTTACAAAAAGGAAAGACTGCCCGAGCGATGTTATATTTTCTGATTCGTTATCAGAACTATTCAAATTTCGTGAGCACAGCTGACGAACAGATTTTGGTTGATTGGTGCGAATTGTTTCAGCCCGATTCGATTGAGCAAAAACGAAATGAAGACATTTATTCTTTTCAGAATAACAGAAATCCGTTTATTGATCATCCGGAATTTTGCGAACGCATTCACTCTTTTATTTTTTATTCGCAAGCGCCCACCAATAAAACTATCATCAGCACTTCAGATACCATTGACTTCGGTGCGGGGGATTTTTCAACTGATCATTTGTTCAATCTCGTTTTGGTGAATGATGGAAACGATACGATTCATCTGGATTCTATTTATTCAGCCAATCAGATTTTAACTATTGATCCGGCAAATAATTTTATTATGGCTGGTGAAGAATTGAATATGACCGTTCGCCTTTCGTCAACCAACAACGGAATTATTCAGGATCAGTTGATCATCGGATCGGATGCCACCAATCAAGGGGTTCTTGAAATTCCGGTTATAGCAATTAATACCTTTTCATCAACTCATAATTTCGAAAACAATATTTCAGTTTATCCTAATCCCGCAGATGAATTCGTTCATTTTGATTTCAAATCAAAAGGTGAGCTACGCATTTTTAATTTGAATTCGCATCTGATTCTAGAACAGGAAATCAGCGCAGATCAGTTTTTTCTTGACACCGGAAAAATTGAAAACGGATTTTATTTCATTCGTTATCAAACAGATCATCAAATACTTTTTTCGAAGTTGCTCATTGCGCATTGATGATAAGTTTTCATTCACGCATTTGTACAAACGAAACAGAATAGCTTTTATTTGCAGCCGTTGACGAAATTGACATTCCATTCTGATGGCAAAAAACTTATTGATTGTTGAGTCGCCTGCAAAGGCAAAGACTATTGAAAAATTTCTGGGTAAAGATTACAAAGTCACTTCTTGCATGGGACATATCCGCGATTTACAAAAAGGTGATAAGGCAATTAACGTCAAAAAGAAATATGAACCCACTTATGTGATTTCTGAAGACAAGAAAAAGATTGTTGATGATTTAAAAAAATTAGCCAAGGACGCTGAAGAAATTTTCCTCGCAACGGACGAAGACCGGGAGGGTGAAGCCATCTCCTGGCATTTGTGTGAAGTGCTGAAGATCAAACCGAAGAATGCCAAGCGCATTGTTTTTCATGAGATCACCAAAACAGCCATTCAACACGCCATTAAAAACCCACGCGGATTAAATATTGATTTAGTCAATGCCCAACAAGCGCGCAGAATTCTTGATCGATTGGTTGGTTTTGAATTGTCTCCTATTCTCTGGAGAAAAATAAGTTTGAAAAATTCTTTGTCCGCAGGTCGTGTTCAGTCAGTTGCTGTTCGGTTGATTGTTGAACGTGAAAGAGAAATCAATTCTTTTCAAACAGCCTCGCAATTTAAGATCACTGCTGAGTTTAAATTGAAAAATGCGGATGGAAAAAGTATCATTCTCAAAGCAGAATTACCTGAACGATTCAGCACGGAAAAAGAAGCACAGGATTTTTTGGAGAAATGCAAAGGACAAAAATTTACAGTAGCGGATATTCAGGTGAAGCCGGGGAAGAGATCGCCATCAGCACCGTTCACTACCTCTACCTTGCAACAGGAAGCCAGTCGTAAATTGTATTTCTCCATTTCGAAAACAATGATGATGGCACAGAAACTTTATGAAGCGGGTTTCATCACATATATGCGTACAGATTCTGTGAATCTTTCTGATCTTGCGTTGAATGCAGCACAAGAAGAGATCAACAAGAGTTACGGCAAAAAATATCATCAGCACCGGGTATATAAAACCAAAACCGCCAATGCACAGGAAGCGCATGAAGCTATTCGCCCTACGGAAATTTCAGCATCTGAAGTGGATGCAAGTGACGATGAAATGAGATTGTATTCCTTAATCTGGAAAAGAACCATCGCATCACAAATGAGTGATGCGGAAATTGAAAAAACAGTTGCGCGTATTTCAATTTCAAACGTTGACAAACAACTGAGTGCAACCGGTGAGGTTTTGAAGTTTGACGGCTTTCTGAAAGTTTATATGGAATCAACAGACGAAGAAACAGATGAAGAAAATTCTTCCATGCTTCCTCCGCTCACCGTTGGGCAGGTTTTGGACTTGAAAGAACTGAACGCAACTGAAAGATATTCCCGTCCACCCTCCAGATACACAGAAGCAAGCCTTGTAAAAAAATTAGAGGAATTGGGAATTGGTCGTCCTTCCACTTATGCACCGACCATCAGCACGGTTCAAAAGCGCGGTTATGTAATTAAAAAAGATAAGGAAGGAGTGGAGCGAAAATTCATTCAACTCGTTTTAGCCGACAATAAAGTTTCAAGAAAAGAAAATTCAGAAATTACCGGAGCTGATAAATTAAAATTGTTTCCGACTGATGTGGGATCTGTTGTGAATGATTTTCTGGTTCAGCATTTTGTTAAAGTGCTGGACTTCGGATTTACTGCTGAAATTGAAAAAGAGTTTGATGAAATTGCAACGGGTGACAGAGTTTGGGCGGATGTGATTGACGAGTTCTATAAACCGTTTCACAAAACAGTTGAAGTGGCAATGGAAACTTCTGAGCGCGTTACAGGTGAGCGATTACTTGGCACTGATCCCGAAAGCGGCAAACCGGTTTATTCCAAAGTAGGACGCTATGGTCCAATGGTGCAGATTGGTGATTTGAGTGAAGAAGTCAAACCGCGTTTTGCAAAACTCCGTCCCAATCAGAATATTGAAACGATCACTTTTGAAGAAGCATTGATTCTTTTTAATCTTCCCCGCATACTGGGAGAATTCGAAGAAAAAGAAGTGAAAATTTCTGAAGGTCGTTTTGGTCCTTACGCTTTACACGACAGTAAATTTTATTCACTCAAAAAAGATCAGGATCCTTACACAATCAATTTATCGGAAGCGAGTGAATTGATTGCAACAAAACGCGAAGAGCTGTTGAACAAAACTATTCAGGAGTTCAAAGATGAAGGAATTTTAATTCTTCGTGGTCAGTACGGTCCATATATCAAACAAGGCAAAAAAAATGTCAGGATACCGAAAACAATGGAAGCGGAAAAGCTGACGTTGGAAGAATGTCTGGAAATGATTGCAAAAGCCCCGGAGAAAAAGAAGGGTGGCTTTCGAAGAAGAAAAACGGCATGAGTGAACCAACCGAAATATCTGCGCTGATTTCGTTGCTGGATGATCCGGATCAGGAAGTTTATCAGCACGTATTTAATAAACTCACCTCTTTTGGTCCTGCAATTATTCCTTCATTGGAAAGCGCCTGGGAGCAGGCTTTTGATTCTCCACTGCAATCTCGTTTATCTGATGTTATTCATCATATTCAATTTGACGGACTCAAATTGGAATTGAAGAAATGGATTGATGAGAACAATGACGACCTCCTTTATGGTATGTTTCTCATTAATCGTTACCAGTATCCCGACCTTGAAATAGAAACCCTTCGCAGTAAAATTTCCCAAATACGCAGAGAGATTTGGTTGGAGATGACCGACCACTTGAATGAATATGATCAGGTAAATGTTTTCAATCAGGTTTTTTACGGCAATCTGGGTTTTGGCGGCAAACCAACCTCGCAGGATGATCCGAATTTGTTTTATTTGTCTAATGTGATAGAAACAAAAAAAGGTAATGCGGTATCACTTGGTTTGCTTTATTCAATTATTTCTCAGCAACTTGATATACCTGTATATGGTGTCATACTTCCTCAGCATTTTATTGTCGCCTATACACGTCAATTTTTGACAGTTGAAGATTATCAACGCGATTTGCGCGAAACAGTTTTGTTTTATATCAATCCATTGAACAAGGGCGTCATCTTTTCAAGAAACGAGATCAATATTTATCTGAAAAAACTCGCACTCGAACAGCAGACTGAATATTTTGTTCCTGCTTCTCCGGTGCAGGTGATCAAACATTTATTGCAGGAAATGAAAACATGCTATGAGCATCTGAATGCAAAGGATAAAGTGAAAGAGATGCTGCAATTACTTCATTTATTCCTGTAGCACTTCCTTGTGCCGATCTTTTTGTTCAAAAATGGAGCGATCCCATTTCTTACCTTTGCCCCATGCAGTGGAAAGCTTCACAAATTGCTCAGTTGCTCGGTGGAAACGTTGTCGGGAATCCTGAAATCTCAGTGAGCCGCTTCGATAAAATTGAAGAAGCCACTTCGGAATCATTGAGTTTTATTGCGAACCCGAAATACGAGCATCATGCTTATATAACCAAAGCGGCTGTATTATTAGTAAACCACTCCTTTCTTCCTGAGAAGCCGATTGATGCAACACTTATTAAAGTCAAAGATGCTTATCAATCGCTTGCCATTTTGTTGGAACAGGTCAATAAACTTCAACGTAAAAAAGGAATCGAAGCGCCCTCATTTATTTCAAAAAACGCCAAAGTCGGAAATGAAATTTATCTCGGTGCGTTCAGTTACATTGGTGAGAATGTGGAGATTGGAGAGCGGGTTCAGATTTACCCGAATTGTTATATCGGTGATAACGTAACTATCGATGACGACACAATCATTTTTTCAGGAGTGAATATTTATTCTGCTTGTAAAATCGGGAAGCATTGTATCATCCATTCCGGAACGGTGATCGGAAGTGATGGATTCGGGTTTGCACCGCAGGATGACGGTTCGTATAAAAAAATTGCGCAGACAGGAAATGTGGTGATTGAAAATCATGTTGAAATCGGTTCCAATGTTTCTATTGATCGGGCAACTTTGGGTTCAACCAAGATTGGCAAAGGAGCGAAACTTGATAACCTTGTTCAAATCGCGCACAATGTGGAGATAGGAGAAAACACAGTTATTGCTGCGCAAACCGGAATATCCGGAAGTACAAAAATTGATAAGAACTGCATCATCGGTGGACAGGTTGGATTTGCCGGACATATATTCATTGCATCAGGAAGCAAGTTCGGTGCACAAAGCGGGATTTTAAAAACTATTACTGAACCCAACAAAGCATGGAATGGAGCACCGGCATTTGAGTATGTCGCTTCGATGCGTTCTAATTCGCTGTTCAGACGATTACCGGAAATAGAAAAAAGAATTTCTGAACTGGAGAAACTTTTGAAATCACAATCCTGATTCTCATTGTAAATTCGCACCCAATTCGTTAGCCATTCTTATATGAATTCAATTCAGCATACAATCAAAAAATCAAAAACACTTTCAGGTGTCGGCATTCATTCCGGTCATCCGGTGAATTTAACTTTCAACCCGGCACCGGTTAATCACGGTATTCAATTCAAACGCGTTGATTTAAATGGTTCTCCGCCTATTCCTGCGGATGCAGATTTGGTGATAGACACTTCACGAGGTTCAACTTTGGAATCAAAGGGTGTAAGGGTACAAACGGTAGAACATGTTTTATCAGCAATTGTCGGATTGGAGATCGATAATATTCTTATTGAAATTGATGGTCCGGAAATTCCAATTTTGGATGGAAGCGCACAGATCTATATTGAAACCTTGCTCTCTGCCGGCATTGAAACACAAACCGCATTACGGGAATATTTCAATCTCACGGAAGTTATTCGCTATACCGATCCGGAGAATAAAATTGAAATCATTGCAGTACCGGCAGACGAGTATGAAGTAACTGTCATGATTGATTATGATTCACCCGTACTGGGAACTCAACACGCCACCTTATCTCGGATAGAAGAATTCAAAGAAGAATTTGCATCTGCAAGAACATTTTGCTTCCTGCATGAACTGGAACCGTTGGTTGAAGCCAATCTCATTAAAGGTGGAGATTTAGACAATGCCATTGTAGTTGTTGATGTAGTACCGGATGCCGGAAAAATATCTCAATTAAGAAAAGTATTTGACTATGACATTGCGGTGAAAGAAGGGATTCTGAACAATGTAGAATTGCGATATCATAATGAACCTGCCCGTCATAAACTGCTGGATGTTGTCGGTGATCTTGCTTTGGTAGGCATGCCTTTGAAAGCAAAAATTTATGCAACCCGCCCCGGTCATGCTGCGAATGTTGCCTTTGCTAAACTGATTAAACAAAAAATTAAAGAGCAACGAAACTCTTCAGTGGCACCTCATTACGATCCGAATAAAACACCGATGTATGATATTACTGCGCTGGAGAAAATTCTGCCACATAGCTATCCGTTCCTTTTGGTTGACAAAATCATGGAGATCACAGATAATCATGTGATCGGAATTAAAAATGTAACACGCAACGAAGAATTTTTCAACGGACATTTTCCGGGTAACCGTGTGATGCCGGGAGTATTGATTATTGAATCATTGGCTCAGGCAGGAGGAATCCGTGCGTTGACTGTTTACCCTGATCCGGAAAACTACGATGTTTATTTTTTGAAGATTGACAACGCAAAATTCAAAAACAAAGTCTTACCTGGCGACACGCTAATATTGAAGTTGACGCTTTCAGCGCCCATCCGAAGAGGAATTTGTGAAATGCACGCAACTGCCTATGTGGGAAATAAAATGGTGGCTGAAGCTGATCTGGTAGCACGCATTGTCAGAAAGGAAGGAAAATAATGATTCACTCGCACGCGCTTGTTCACCCTGATGCTAAATTAGGTTTCAATGTAACGGTAGAAGCTTTTTCAGTGATTGAAAAAGATGTCTCGATTGGTGATAACTCATGGATTGGTCCTCACGTTACCATCATGAGCGGTGCAAGTATCGGACGCGATTGCAGAATATTTCCCGGAGCCGTTATAGCTGCCATTCCGCAGGATTTAAAATTTGGTGGCGAACAAACGCGGGTAATCATTGGTGATCGCGTTACAGTTCGTGAATACGCAACCATCAACCGTGGTACCAAAGCATTGGGCATGACGAAAATCGGAAATGATGTTTTAATCATGGCTTATGTTCATATCGCACATGATTGCATCATCGGTAACAATTGTGTTCTTGCCAATGCAACCAATCTTGCAGGACACATTGAAATCGGAGATTGGGCAATCATCGGTGGTCAATCTGCCATTCACCAGTTTTGTAAAATCGGTTCTCATGCTTTTTTGAGTGGTGGAAGTTTGGTGGGCAAAGATGTACCGCCTTATGTCAAAGCCGCGCGGGTTCCGTTGAGTTATGCGGGTGTTAATTCCATCGGGTTGAGAAGAAGAGGATTTGACGATAAAAGAATCAATCACGTGTTGGACATCTATCGCATTTTATTTGTGCGGCATAAAAACCGCGAGCATGCGCTCGAACAAATTGAAGCGGAAATTCCGGTTTCCAAAGAGCGCGATGAAATCATTGCTTTCTGCCGCAATTCAGTTCGCGGATTGATGAAAGGATTTACTTCCGTATATGAAAATTGATCTGGAAAACATTTCCAGGCGCTATGGCAGGGAGTGGATTTTCAGAAACCTTTCTTACCAATTTCACTCACCTGAGCATTATGCCATCACCGGACCCAACGGATCGGGAAAATCAACGCTTATTAAAATTCTTTCTTCATCGCTGAGTCCTACTTCAGGCAAGATTTCTTTTTCTTCAGCGGTTGGCGTGGACGCCAACCGCGAAATCAAAGCAATCAGAACAGATGAGGTGTTCAACCATCTCGGTGTAGCTGCTCCTTATTTAACTTTGATTGAAGAATTCAGTCTGAGTGAAATGATCCGCTTTCACATGCAGTTTAAAAAATTACTTCCGTCACTGGATTTTAATCAGATCATTAATCTCATTGGTTTGCAAAAACATGCGGCAAAAAGAATTCATGATTTTTCTTCCGGCATGAAACAACGTGTGAAACTGGCGCTCGCAGTTTTTTTTCAAAACGAGATGATACTGCTCGATGAACCAACGATGAACCTGGATGCAGACGGAATCAAATGGTATCGTGAGATGATCCGTTTATTTTCTCAGAACCGTTTATTGATCATCGGCTCCAATCAAGAACATGATTTTGATTTTTGCAACGATTGGTTAGCGATTGAGGAATATAAATAAAACGGATTCACATGTTTTTTCTGAGAATCTATCTCCTATAGTTCTTTTTTATTCCCCGCAAAATCCACCATTTCAATTTTTTTAATGAGCGATGCGGGATAGAATAATTTTCTTGAAGTCTGCGACAAATAACCGGAGCCGTAATACAATTCATTTTTTCTCACTGAACCATCTTTGAAATAAATCATGGAATAGCAATCCATATTGTTTGCATCCAGGGTTTTCATTTCAGCACCATTGATCAGTTTAAAAAAATGTGCAGGTCCGTTATTGGATGCGGCAATGATGGTCATGTTTTGGTTTTGATCATAAATCTGCACTAAGCTTTTTGCATCATCAGGCGAAACAAATCCCGATAGATCGGGAGTAAGGGCAGAAAAATTTCCATTGCCATCACCGGTCATCAGTAATCCTATTCCGGCATCCATGCGGTCAATTTCAACTTCGGTAGGATAAAAATTTCCATGTAACAGGAGATCAAGATTTCCATCCGCGTTGTAATCACCGGTACACATTCCGTAAACAGAACTGATTTGCGCTTCATCGGGCAGAGGAGTGATCGCAAATTTTCCTGCTCCGTCATTTCGGATATAACAACTCCTGAATTGCATTGCCTGATAATGAAGTGCGGTATCCAAAAATGTTTTGCCATAAACTTCTTCCAACGAAGCAGTTGCGAAATCCTTATACGTGGCAAATTTTTTTGTGAGTGAAGGAATCTGTTCAATGCTCCATCTTCTGGCTTTTGTGGGAAACACTTTTCCATCATCATAAAAAGCCATAACCATATCCTGCGATCCGTTTTTGTCCCAATCGCCACTCCAAATATTTAATGGTTCTTCTTCGGTCACCGGAAAACGGAAATTTCTTCCATAGTTGCCGGCTACATAATCTATGTCTCCATCATTATCAAAATCACCACCGGTGATACTGTTCCACCAGCCGGATGAATTTTCCAATTGATATTCAGAAGTTTTATTGGTGAAAATTCCTGCGTTGTTTTGTAAAACAGTAATCGGCATCCATTCACCAACGATCATCAAATCAAGATCATTGTCATTGTCATAATCTGTCCAAAGTGCGGAAGTAATCATTCCGAGATCCTTTAGCATCGGAGCAACTGTTAATGTGACATCCGAAAATATTCCTCCGTTGTTCTTCAAAATATAACTGCTGCCCGGCTGCGGATATTTTCCGGGTATGCATCGCACACCGATGAACAAATCAAGATCACCATCCATGTCATAATCCGCAGCATTGACAGTTGAAGTGCTGCGTGCAATATTTGGAAGTGCAGCAGAATTGTAAGTAAAATTTCCTGTACCGTCATTCAGAAATAATTTATCAAGCAACACGGGATTGTCTTCTTTAGCCTCGTTGCTTCCTTTTCCGATATATAAATCGTTATCACCATCACTGTCCGCATCAAAAAGCAACATGCCCATGTCATCGGTCAGGTAAACACTGGTGATTGAAGAAATCGTTTTTAAATCAAAACCTCCGGTTGACTTCTGAAAATAAAATTTCGGAGTGTTGCCCGCTCCGTTTCCCATCACAAAATCTTCCAGTCCATCTCCGTTCATATCTGCCACTGCGAGCGCAGGACCATATTGACTGAGTTTGTGAGGCAACAATAACTCGCGTTGATAGTCTTTGAACTCACGGTCAATATGTTTCAGATTGAGTTTGAGTTGCGCAGTGATTTCTGTGAACCATGAAGCCGGTTTTACTGCAATCACTTTATCTATTGTTGCATTAGTTTGATCAAGCATGACGACCTGATCAGTTTTGATATTTTCCATCACCTGAATTTTGCCGTTAGGCCAAGTCACAATCAGTTTATCAATTTGTTTCGCAGTGCCAACTCCAAAATGCACTGTATTTTCCGAAGAAGATAAATAACCGCGCACCACATAATTTTCACCGATCATTTTCTGATCGCCAATTTCCAACATCACGCTGGCGCCAATACCGAAAAGATTGGGTGAATTTCCTTTGAACTTTATCCGCAGATAATGATTGTCAGAATTATTTTCAGCAGTATTGTTTTTATAAAGTGTGGCAGCGGCATTGGTGTTAGAGACCACCATATCCAAATCGCCATCATTATCCAAATCAGCGTAGGCGGCACCATACGCTACCGTAGCAGTTGTGTCATCCAGCATTTCAGGTGAACAGGTGAAATTGAGTCCCTTTACATTTTTGAAAAAACAATTTTTGCTCGTGTAATGCTCGCGTCCCCATATTTCTATTAGTTCTTTTCTCAGTTTCCAATATTCTGTAGAATCATTGTTTCGAACCGCGCCTTTCAATTTCCATCCGTAGTCGCGGGTATCTTCAGACATAGGGAGATAATATCCGTTCGAAATAAATACATCTCTCCATCCGTCATTGTCAAAATCAACCATGAGGGGCGACCAGCTCCATTCTGTTTCCGCCATGCCCATCATGTTTGCTACTTCACTAAAATTTCCATTTCCGTTATTAAGATGCAATGTGTTCCGTCCATATTGATAGAAATATCCGTTCACATACATCTCTTCGAATTTGGCAATGAAAACCGCCTCCATACCTCCGAACTGCTGAACGTGTTCAGCTGACCGCATATCAACACAAATAATATCCGGATAAGTATCATTATTGAAGTCGGCAATATCCGATCCCATGCCGTACCACGAAGTTTTGTCGAGCATCGTGCGCGACTGATCTGTAAATCCTCCATGCTGATGATTGATATAAAGAAAATCAGGCATCGCAAAATCATTGCCTATAAAAAGATCAGGATAACCATCCATGTTTACATCACCTGCCGTGCAGCTTAATCCATAAGCATGATCATTGATGCCTGCAGTTTTGGAAATATTCGTGAAAGTTCCGTTTCCGTTATTGATATAAAACTGATCGCTTTCGTTTACTCCTTTTTCGATTTTCTGGTAGTTGGAGAATTTTCCTTTGTCATCCCAATCAGTGGGATAATTTAATACGTAAACATCCAGATCGCCATCCAGATCAAAATCAAAAAAGTTAGCCTGAGAATGGTGATTTTTTGAATCCTGCAATCCGTACGTTGCAGCGCTTTCACTAAAGGTCAGATCATGGTTGTTGATGTAAAGAAGATTACTCCGTTTCTCCGGTATAGGATTGAATGATCTGCTGACGTAATAATCCATCCACCCGTCAGCATTAATATCAACATGAGTGATTCCGGTACAAAATCCATCTGTTTTAATTCCGGCACTTACAGAAATATCTTCAAATTTTAAATTTCCCTTGTTGAGATAAAGAGTATTATCTCCGCAACTGGAAGTAAAAAAAATATCCGGTAACCCGTCATTGTTCATATCAGCTAATGACACACCAGATCCATTGAATGCATAAGTGTAATTCCAGAAATTCAGAGTGATTGATTCATGAACTGTATTGATGAAAGTGACTCCTGTTTTTTCTTTTGGTACAACACTGAAAATTGTTTTATCCGATTTTTGACACTCAGCATGCAGGGATTCAAATAACAAAATGGTCAGGAGTAAGTGAGTAGGGAAAATTACTTTCATAGAACAGGACATAAGCTCATGCCATGGGTGGATTTTATATTCTGATACAGTTCCTGATTTGATAAAATTCTGATCGCTTCAAATTTACAATTTCCCGAGCGGCACTTAAATTCAATGTCATAAATTTAACTCGTCATTAATCTTTTTATTTATGGCAGCATCTTCAAAAGTTCCTTTTGGTAACAAAAACAGACGTTATGAAAAAAGTCATGTTGAGCGTGATCATGTGCATTTTATCAGTTGGCATTAATTACTCATGTCCGGATTTTCATTTTAAAAAGAAATCTGTCCCTGTCTCTGAATTTGATGGATCATACGTTGCCGAATGGCTGCATGCAGTAGGCGATGTAGTGAAACTGAAAAGAATGAGTCCGCCAGTGGCTTCACGAGCTTATGCATATACTTCTATCGCCTATTATGAAGGTGTAGTGAACGGAATGCCCGGGTTTGTTTCTACTGAAGGAAAATTGAACGGACTAAGCGGAATTCCTGCCCCTGAAAAAAAGAAAATTTACGATTGGCCCACTGTTGCGATGACGAGTGCAAAAAATGTAACGGATTATATTCTCTCCCGTGAGCTGGCTACTTACGATAAACAATTAGTGATTCTATACGAGAAACAATTGACAAAACGAAAGGCTGAAGTATCTCAGGAAATTATTGATGGTTCAATCGCTTTCGGAAAACAGATTGCGGATGTAATCATCGAATGGGCAATGAAGGATAATTATGAAGAAACAAGATGGCTTTTTTACAACCCTGCTCCGCGAAGCGATAACCCTTCATTCTGGGCACCAACAGATTTCGGACAAATTGCGCTCGAGCCATATTGGGGAACGATCCGAACATTTGCCTGCACCGCTTCCAATCAATGTGATCAGGAATTGTGCTATGAATTCAGCATTGATGCGTCAAGTACTGCTTACCAAGAGGCGCTGGAAGTTTATGAAGTGAGCACCAACCTTACGGAAGAACAACGTTTGATTACTTTGTATTGGGCCGATGATCCGGGAGAAACGACCACACCGCCAGGTCATTGGATTTCAATTATTAATCAAATAGTAAAGCGCAATCATTTCAACCTCGAACAATCATCCTATATCATGATGGAAGGATGCGTAGCAATGGCAGATGCATTTATCTCCTGTTGGCAGACCAAATACCGCGTGAATTATCTGCGACCCAAAACATATATTCAGGAATATCTTGGGCATAAAAACTGGGAGCCCTTTGTAAAAACCCCACCGTTTCCTGAATTTAGCTCAGGACATTCAACCTGTTCGGGTGCCATTGCAACTGTGCTTACGGAATTGATTGGTGATGAGGTTGAATTTATTGACAGCACACATGTCAACACACTTGGTCTTGATCCAAGGAGTTTTAAATCTTTTCTTGAAGCCGGTCACGAAGCAACAATGTCTCGTTTATATGGCGGAATTCATTTTCGCTGTGGTAATGAACAGGGTTTTGAAGAAGGAGAATGCGTTGGAAATACGGTTCTCACTACGTTGAACGTGAAAAAGAATTGAGTGTGATTGATCCTACTGCTGAGTCAAAACCGATACAGGCAATTGATTATTCAAAACTGGATGGGATAAATTTTTTTTTTATCCTTGGAAGGTCGCGTTCCGGGACCACACTCATCCGTACTTTGCTTGATGCTCATCAGCAGGTGATTGTTCCGCCTGAATCAACAGTGATTGTTGATTTGTATCGTAAATATCTTCAGGCGCAATTCACTAAAGAAAAAATTCTTGAATTCTATCATGATCTGTTACGCGAAGGGAAATTCAAAACCATTTGGGATATTGACCGGGAGAAACTGAAAAATGACTTGCTGAATTGTCCCGAACCGGATTTCTACAAGCTTTTTAAAATTGTTTATCTCAATTACCGTTCACCCTATCCGCATCAGAATATTTTATTGGTCGGAGATAAAAACCCACTCTACTGTCCACACACTGCTGAGTTGATCAAAATATTTCCTTCCGCTAAATTTCTGTTTATCAGTCGAGATTATCGTGATAATATCATTTCGCACAAACGAATTCATGCTACCATGATGCGAACTACATCTGTACTCGCGCATAATTGGTTAATTCACAACAGGAGCATTTTTCAGGAAATGAAAAAGCATCCGCAGAAATTTTTGTTTTTTAAATATGAAGACTTGGCTGCAGAGCCCGCTGCACATCTTAAAAGTATCTGCACTTTTCTCGGACTTGATTATTCAGATTCTTTGCTTGACTTCTATAAAGGCATCAACAAGGAAAACAAGCATATCAAGGGAATTATGGAGATGCATCAAAACCTTTCCAACCCAGTGAACACTTCGCGTACCAATCTTTGGCAAAAGCAAATGACCACCTGGCAAATCAAACAGGCTGATCTGATCTCCGGAAAAATGGGAGAACAGCTCGGCTATGAACGTAGGTACAAAAACTTTTCACTTGCAGCTTATTTATTTACCCGACCGGGAGTTTTTTATTCGACACTATCAACTAATTTTTTTCATAGTGTGATGCGCATGCCAGTTCCAGTGAAAAATTTTATTCGAAGTATGATGATGCTCATTCATGTGCCGGAGTGGGTGAGGTTGACGAAAAAACAAAAGAAAAACGATGATACGAATTGATGTGCGATGCCTGTTGAATGGCAAGTCGGCATATCAATCTTGACGGACGATAATCAATAATCCGCTGCTTGAAAGTGATAATTTTGTTCTGTCAATTTTATGTCTTCATCTACAATTCATACTAACAGAAACGATTGGACGGAAAAACAATTTCCGTTTCTACAACCCGGGCTGCTTAATCTGGAAACCTTGCGCGATCTTTCGCAACCTCATCCGTTGAAGGGAATTGCACTTGTTTTTTTCGATTGGCTGATCATCATTTCTGCAATTCTCTTGAGTGAATGGATTCGCTTGGAAGGATTTACATTTTGGTTTCTTGCCTATATCGGTGCGGTCGTCATCATCGGATCGCGCATGATGGCCTTTGGCACATTGGCGCATGATGGTTCGCATTGGCTGTTGCATAAAAACAAATTGCTGAACGATGTGGTGGCTGAAGTGTTTGCAAGCTCTCCTGTTTTTGTTTCCCTTCATGATTACAGACGCGATCATTTAATTCATCATAAATATTTGCGCAGTGAATTCGACACCGAAATGCCACTGTTTGAATACACAGAATACCATTTTCCTAAAAAACCTTTGCGTATGGCGTTGATTTTTTTTCTCGACATTACAGGAATCAATTTCATTTATTATTTCATTCGTAAATTTTCCAAAGGAAGCAAGGCAATCAACTTCAATAATTCAGTGCAGCAGGAAGCCATTCAAAGAACGGGGCGAAGCAACAAACTGATCCGATATATGGTGTACGCTGCGATCATCGCGCTTTCGATTGTCTTTAATTTCTGGCTTCTCATTCTGATGTACTGGATAGTGCCGTTCATTACCTGGTTTGCATTCACGATGAGGATGAGAATGATTGCGGAACATTTTCAGGTTCCGGCAACCGCGCAGTACAAATCACGAACAACAGTCACTAATTTTTTGGAAGGATTTTTTATTTCTCCCCATAATCTCAGTTATCATATTGAGCATCATTTGTATCCGAGCATTCCTTGCTACCGTTTGCGCGAGGTGCATGAACTGATGAAACAAACACCGCAGTACAAAGAGAACGGACACATCACTTATGGGTTCAGAAAATTATTCTCTGAGTTAGTTCATCCTGCGATTTGAAAACCAATTGTCGATTTTTGATTTATGATCGCTGACCTTGAACCACAAACTCAGAATGCTAAGCAGCAAGCGGGTTTGACGTACCAATATTCAGTCATTGTTCCTGTCTATAATAGCGCGGAAACATTGAGCCGCTTGGATGAGGAGATTTCTGCTGTTTTCAAAAAATTAAATCTGACTTGCGAAATTGTTTTTGTTGACGATTGCAGCTCGGATGATTCATGGAAGATACTGAATGAAATCAAAGCCGGTCAATCGCATATCCGCATCATTCGCCTCAGTAATAATTTCGGACAAGCAGCAGCCACACTCTGCGGCATTCACCGTTCTCGCGGAGAAATGATCATCACGATTGATGACGACATGCAATATCCTCCGCGCGAGATTGAAAAAATGATTCATCATTTCAACACGCATGCGCAGTTGGTTGTTTTCGGAATCGGTGAAAAAAGGAAACATAGTTTATTGCACCGCATCATCTCAGGATTTGTCGGCTGGACGCTGAACACGTTTGTCATGACCAGTTATAAAGGCGTGAAATATGTTTCCAGCTTCCGCATTTTTCGAAGACGGTTGCTTTTTGAAAATGAAAATGAACAAAGCAAAATCCGCAGTCTTCATGTATTTGCACAGAATATTTCATCGCAGTTTGTTGGTCATGTAATGGTTGATCACGAACAAAGCCGAAAGAGAAAATCCGCTTATTCTTTCAGTAGAAGAATTAATGGCTTTGTTCCGGTGCTGATGATCTTTTCTGAATTTCCGCTCCGCTATTTTTTCCGCTTTGGAATGCTGGCCTTGCTCGTGAGTTTTATTTTTTTATTGCTCGATTTCTTTTATCTTACTGATGATTTTCAGGTCGCAAATATTTTTCTCATCCTTTCCACGATGATCAGCGCATGCATTCTGATTTCTCTCGCTATTCTTTCGCGCTATCTCTCCAAACTCTATCTCATGCGCATTGGCAAGCCCGAATATTTTATCATTGAGGAAAAATAATTTTCATGATCATTCATCACTCCGCCCGCGAAAGCGAGATCATGCAGTTGAAGATCGGGCGGGCTTCGTTGCAGGAATTAAATGCCGGTGAAATCATCAACGAGCTTGTAAGAGGTGAATATGATTTGTTGAAAATCACCATACCGACAGAAATTCCTGATCTGTATATCCGCCTCGAAGAATTAGGCATTCCATATTTTATAGTCGGCATCATCAATCATTACCGCTATGATTGCGTTCATCATAAGGTTACAGAATATTATCATGAGAATCTGATTTTCGAACCTTTCGATTCAGAAACGCAGAAAGAACAGTTGCGCCAATTTGCGCGCGATATTTTCCGTGAGTCGCCCGGTTCTTATTTTGACAATCCGCATCTCAAAAACCTGGTGACACGCGAAATGTATCTGCAAAGTTTTGAAGAATACGTGCTCAGCTTTGATCAGAAAACCGATCCGCACAAACTCACTTATTTCGTCAAGCACGAAGGGCGCTATGTTGGATTTCTTTCGCTCACCAACAAAGACCGCGAAAGCGATGCGGCTTACGCAGGCGTGATTCCGGACAGACGCGGAACGGGTTATTATCTCGACATGATCCGTTTCATTCATAACTGGGGGCATGAAGTGGGTTTGAAATGGGGGCACGGTTATGTGCAGTTGCAGAACACCGTGGTTCAGCGTTTTTATCACCGGACGGACATGATGATTTTTGATCATCATTTCAGTATTCATATTAATTCTTTTTTATCACGCGGAAAAGAGAATCAGAAAACTTTTGAATTCAGCGTTGCATCCAAAGAGGGAATTGCCGATCATGTGTTGCGCATTGCAGGTGACGAATGCAAGGGCTATCATCTCAAGAATCTCAGCGTATGCTCAATAAAAAATCCAGTGGGAGAGGAGCGATACACCATGCGTTTAACTAAACCGGTAACGGAAGAAAAAAAGATCCTTGCTGTTGCCAAAATTTATTCTGCCGCTCAGGAATTACTAGAAGTTCATTATTGCGAGATGATCAAATTCTGATCAATGGAAATTTCCGTTCAGCATCATTTCGCAAAAATCAACGGCATCCATCTCCATTATGTTTCCAAAGGCGAAGGCGAACTTGTGATTTTGCTTCACGGCTTTCCTGAGTTCTGGTATTCATGGCGGCATCAGATTGAATTTCTTTCCAAAGATTTTAAAGTAGTGGCGCTCGATATGCGCGGATATAACGAAAGCGACAAACCGCGCGGAGTGGCGAACTACCGCAGCGAATTACTCACCTCCGATGTTGACCAACTCATCCAACATCTTGGCTACGAAAAAGCAAATATCATCGGGCATGACTGGGGCGGTGCCGTGAGCTGGAATTTTGCGCATTACTATCCTCACCGCGTTAACCGCATTGCCGTTTTAAACTGCCCCCATCCGTGGCTGTTTAAAAAAAATTTTACCTTTCGCCAGTTTCTGCGCAGTTGGTACACCTTTTATTTTCAGATTCCGTGGCTGCCCGAAACTTTGATCCGCCTTTTGCTCAAATCATTTCTCCGGTTTGCGTTTCAGCATTATGCCAAAAACAAAAACGCATTCACCGATGCGGACATCAACCGTTACGCGGAGGCGTTGCGCAAACCATATTCCATCGCTGCGGGCATCCACTATTACCGCGCGGCAAACAACCGCCTCAACACCCGCGGCATGAAACCCGTCAAACAAATTGAATCTCCCGCTTTGCTTATCTGGGCGTTGAACGACCACGCCCTCGACATCAGCATGACTAAAAACCATCCTCCGCTTTTTAAAAATTATTTCGAAATCAAATTCATTCCTCACTGCTCGCATTGGGTGCAGAACGACAGACCGGATACGGTGAACGAAATGCTGGGGGAGTTTTTGAAAACAAAATTTTAAAAATTATTTGGGCGGCTAACTACACAAGGCTCTGCCCCGCTTTCCGTTACAATTTTTTTGCGGAGAAAACCGCAAGAAAGATTTCCACTTCAATCGGTGTCGCTAAGTTCAGCTTCGATTATTTCATTCCATCTTCAAATAAATTTTTTTTTCATAGGGAAAACATAGATTTTTTTATTGCACTTCTTGACTTTTTTAAAACGCGGTTTTACATTGCTGACGTTTTTAAACAAGTTTTTTTAACCTTTAAATTTTTATTGAAATGGCAGTACCTATTTTAAACATCACGTTGACTCCGTTACAGGTCACCGCGATTGCAAACGGGATCCTCGCGATCAAGAACAATCTTCCCTTCAGTCTGAATCTTACCATTGCTGAAAGAGGAAGTTTGCAAAACATTGATGCGGTGCGCAGCCCTTATGTTCATCTTGCTATCGAAACTTTGGGACCCAACAATCCGGGTCTGGTGGTTGCGGGAGCACCATTGGCAGATGCCGCAAACGATCTTATTTTATGGGATCAATTGGAAGGTTTTCTTCCGCAGTTGCGCCAGTTGGTTGAAATTTTTCAGGACACCCAACATGTAGCTGGTCATG
>Ga0247727_10000796_pt1 | contig 77113 bp, 74 predicted proteins | sample WisWelCaveWW1625_FD_202498 | JGI IMG/M metagenome (GOLD analysis project Ga0247727, IMG submission 202498) | Biofilm microbial communities from Wishing Well Cave, Virginia, United States - WW16-25 | ecosystem: Environmental > Aquatic > Deep subsurface > Groundwater > Cave microbial mat | place...
AGGTCAGCGATGCCGAGATGAAGCGTCTCAACATCACCGGCGACACCTTCCATCCTGACTGGAACTACACCGTCAGACCACGACGCCCGCAGAAATCGTAGCGGTTATTGTTCAGGGTATCCTAAGCGTGACACGCCTGAGCTTCCACAGTCTGCGCCAGGCCGGCCGTCCCAGCCCGGCCCAGGCGCTCCGCGATTGCGGAACCGACACGGCGCAAAGCCCTCCCCGCGGGCGTGGCGGTCGCATTGGCTCCGCAGTCCGCGCCCAGCCGCGGACGCTGGCGGGGGACTGTGAAAGGGCTGCGAAGGTTTTGTTGCGGTTCGATGACCGCCGCACCCCTGTGGCCCGTGGGCCTACGGAGAATTCGGGGCGTTCGCTTTGCTGGGAAAATACCAACGGCGGCCGATAGGTGCGGCCGCCGCGGCTCTGGGTCTCCGGGTCGGGCTGGATCAACGCTCCGCGCGGACATCGCGCGTCTCGCGCCCGGACGGGACAAGACTTTTGCTGTCCCCTGCGCCGCGAGCTTGCAGGCGATGCTCGGAAACGATCAGTAGGCGCGGAGTATCCCCGTGCATTCCCTGCAGAAGTCGACCCAGGTTTTTGCGTACTGCAAAATCAGCGTTGCGATTTGTTGCGGTTCGATGACGGCCACGCCCGTGATGTCGGCGAGACAGCGCCAAAGGCGAGGGGGAAATCGAGCGGCGGCCGCGCGCTGCAATGCCGGCGCGTCCGCGACGGCTCTCGGCCTGTAGGCGGCTTGGGGTCAACGATCCGTGCGCTCATCCCGCGTGCCGTGGTCGGTCGGCGCAGGCCTCTTGCTGGCACACGGGTCATGGCTTTGGAGGGCGCGCGGCGACGGTAGAGTTTCCGCGAGCAGTCCCTGCAGGAGCACCATGTCACGTTCTTCTGCGGTCAAGCCAATTTGCACGACGACGTGCAGCCTATCTATGGGGAAGAGCCTCATGGGCGACCTCACCTTCATGGAACTTGGGTTCGCGAGCAGCCGACAACCACCTCAACGTACCGCGCCCACACAAGGGCGCCAGGCGTTTTTGCGTACTGCCAAATAGTGACATCATTTTGGCATGATGCTAGACAGCAGGTCTGACTTCCACTGATTCGGATAGCCACAGGCGATGAACTACGCAGTAACGGCAAAGCCCGACCCAACCCCTGCGGCTCTTCGGGCCCTGCTGCTGTTCGGAGTATACTTGATTACGAAGCATCGTACTCGCAGTGCGAGAGACACTAGAGATGCGATGACCTGGATCAAGCGGTCCGCTGAGGGCACGTTCAAGAGGCTGACGGCAAGCGGAAATGAGTTGGATTGGATGCCACTGACCAATGATGGAAACGTGAAGCTGTTCTATCACCTATCGACGACAGATTCTGATCGCACGAATTTGTTCAATCTTTATCGTGACGCCGTTCTGAGGTTTGTTTCTGAGTGGGAAATCGACATCGACGACGAGATGATCCCGTTCTTTCTTGCCCTTGAGCCGGATCGATTCGAAGACTTCGATACGCCAGACCTTCAACAGAAGTACTCTTTGACTCATGAGTACTTCTTTGACCGGGCTTTCTTTATCCAGGCTCTTGACATGGCGGGCAGACCGCTGGGATTGCGGCCGGAGGTCTTTGCACGGCGCATGCTGAACGCTGTTGACGGGATGTGGCTGATGTTCAGGTTCTCCAGCGGCGGCGCAGGTCAGCCAATCGAAAGCATTGAGCAGACTAGGATGAATGTGTCGCTGATCAGAATACGCCCGTTTGCACACTTGAGCCCGCTGGAGGTGCGGACGCCGCTGTTCATCTACGAATCGCGGTCGGATTTCCCCGATCAGCCCCTCATGCGCGTCCACGGGCATCTGTATCCCGCGGGCGGGAGGATCAACTTCCTGGGGCAGCGTGACCGGCATCAAGAGCCAACACCCGCGCCGATCGCGTTTAGCTGGCCGCTCTCTGATGAAGGCCTATCAGGTCGCTCGTCACACATGACAAAGAATTACGGCGTGGCCTATGGCATGAATTCGTCGTTGCAGCGCATCGCGTTCTATTTCTTTGCTTGCTTCATTCCCGCATCGAATGCAGAGAGTAAGGCCGCTTACGACGAAAGGGTGAAAGTCTACAAGCGTCTGGTCGGGGTCTACCCGACGGCAACGCTTGACACGGAATTGCGAACAGCACTAGGGCGCGCGCAACAGCACTACCTATCCGAGTTGCCTGACAAGCGGGAAAATCCGCTGGCGGGGAGTGAGTTGCCACTCGCAATTCCGACTCGGGATGACCTGAATGAGCTGTTCAAAGACAGCCGCGAGCACATTGTCTTCAAGCGGCGATAGACTACGTGCCGCCACGAGCGCAAGCGAACGCTTGAGGCTCGCCCCTCAGAGGCTGAACTACGGCCGGCAGCTGGGCAGGGAATCTTAGGGAGCGCAGACTCGCGGCAAGCAGCAGTCCTCTTTGCGACGCGGGAAATCCGGATGCATTTTTTCCAATGTGCAAAAACCTCCGGTAGATTATGCAGGCCGCAATTCTTCCCCCGTTGTCTCTAGGCGCCACCTAGTCACTATAAACCGTCTGTTAGGATGCAGTCACAATGGAGGGGGGTAAGGCGACTGCCAGGATGCAGTCATAATGAAAGGGAGGGCAAGTACGTAACGCATAAGGGCGCCCCCGAGAGGACGCCCCCTGTCCCAAAGGACAGTACCAGTACTGTTGCAAGCGCTGGGTGCTGTCCTGAATACAAGAACGGCCGTCGTTGCGCAAGAGTGCAGCGGCGGGTTGGCGCGTGGATGATTGTCATTGACAATGTGCTGTGGTGCTGCTCCTTTTTGGGGGTTGCAAGCGTGTGGGTCGGCCTAACCAAGGATCGACCAATGCCACCCACTGATTTCGGGAGCCGCCTGAGGGAGTTGGTTCGCCGTTTCGACGGCCCGATCCATGCCGCTCTGTACGGCAGCCTCGCGCTCTACGCTTATTGGAAACACCCCACGCTGGCCATTTGGGCCTACATCGGCTTGGGGACCGTCGCCGCGATCGAATTGCTGATCCGCAGCGGTCGCACCTGGATCGCTCGCGTCGAGCATCTTTTGCACGCAGTGGCGTACTCGCTCCTGGGCGCGTACACCGCGCTGTTCACCCCAGACGCCTTGGTCTTCGGAGTCAGCTACGCGCTGCTGTGCCTTACCGCCTTTGCGCACTTCTTAATGCATGACCCTGAGGAATAGGTCTTGCCGGGGCACCGGGATCTGCGCCCCTAACGCCGCCCGCCCGTGATCGTCCGCACCAATATGCGCCCCAGGCTCGAGGCGATGGAGCGGATGAAGGATTTGGCCACGGCCTCGCCGAGGCCCATACGCTGGGAGCCCCCGCGCCGCTGCCGGGGTGGGGGGGCGTAGTCCTCGGGCTCGGGAGGGTCCACGCGTCCGCCACGGTTGACTGGGGTGTTGGCCATCGCACGTCTCCATTCGCCGGGCCTACCGGCCTATCCCTGCCTGCGGGCCCCGACGGCTCGTCTGCCGGCCGGCGCCGCCCGCTCGCCTACCGCCGTCCGCCCAGGATCGACCGCACAATAGCATTGCCGATGCTGGATGCCACCGAGCGCATGATCGATTTCGTGAAGGTCTCGCCGTAGCCCGCGCGCCGGCTGTTGCCCTGGCCGCCCATCAGTATGCTGCCCCAGCTGTTGGCGTCCGCGTCCTGCGCGGCGGCGGTCTCCTTGGTGCGCTGCTGCAGCATCTCGTAGGCCGACTCGCGGTCGAGCGTCTCCTCGTATTTGCCGTAGACCGGGCTCGCCTCCACCCGGGCCTTGCGCTCGGCCGGCGTCACCGGCCCGATGCGGGCGGACGGCGGGCGGATCAGGGTGCGCTGCGTGATCGAGGGCTCGCCGCTGCCGTGCAGCACCGACACCAGCGCCTCGCCCACCTTCAGCTCCTGGATCACCCGCTCCATGTCGAGCTCGGGATTGGGGCGGAAGGTCTCGGCCGCCGCACGGATGCCCTTCTGCTCGATCGGCGTGAAGGCCCTGAGCGCGTGCTGCACGCGGTTGCCGAGCTGCGCCGACACGTTGTTGGGCACGTCGCGGGGGTTCTGCGTGATGTAGTAGACGCCGACGCCCTTCGAGCGGATCAGGCGGGTGACGCGCTCGACCTGCTCGAGCAGCGCCTTGGGCGCCTCGCTGAAGAGCAGATGCGCCTCGTCGAAGAAGAACACCAGCTTGGGCTTCTCCGGATCGCCGATCTCGGGCAGCTTGTCGAACAGCTGCGCCAGCATCCACAGCAGGAACGTGGCGTAGAGCCGCGGCGTCTTCATCAATTTGTCGGCGGCGAGGATATTGATGGTGCCGCGCCCATCCGGGCCTGTCCTCATAAAGTCGTTGATGTCGAGCGCCGGCTCGCCGAAGAAGTTGGCGGCGCCCTGCTCCTCCAGCACCAGCAGGCGGCGCTGGATGGCGCCAACCGAGATGGCGGCGACGTTGCCGTACTTGGTCATCAGGGCCTTGCCGCGCTGGCCGATGTCGTTGGCCATGGAGCGCAGGTCTTTCAGGTCGAGCAGCGGCATGCCCTCGTCGGCCGCCACGCGGAACAGGATGTTGAGCACGCCTTCCTGGGTCTCGTTGAGCTCGAGCAGGCGCGACAGCAGCAGCGGCCCCATGTCCTGCACGGTGGCGCGCACCGGATGCCCCTGCTCGCCGAACAGGTCCCAGAACACCGTCGGGTAGGCCTTGTTCGCCCAATCGTCGAGGCCGATCTCCTTGGCGCGCTTGACGAGGCCGTCCTTCTTGGAGCCGACTTCGGATATCCCCGACAGGTCGCCCTTGATGTCGGCGGCGAACACCGACACGCCCGCATCCGCGAAGCCCTCGGCCAGCACCTGCAGCGTCACGGTCTTGCCGGTGCCGGTGGCTCCCGTGATGAGGCCGTGCCGGTTGGCGAGCTTCAGCTCCAGATACTCGGGCTCCTCGCTGCGGCCGAGGAAGATCTTGCCCTCTTGCATCAGCGTTTCGCTGCTGACCATGGTGTGCTCCTGCACGGCGCTGTCTACGGCGCGCCTATCTGCCCTGATTCCGTTGCGGCCAAGTCTGAGCAACGTTTTGTTGCATGTCCATCGTGGGGATAACTGGTAGCAGATTTTGCTCGAAGTTTGCCCGAAGAATGGGCATTGGCATGGCCCCAGAATGGCTTACCAATGGGCGGCCGATGTGGCCGAACGACGCCGTGCGGCCGCCGCGACGAGAGCGACCATGACTGACGCCGACATGCCGCTGGTGCCCGAGTTCGACCCGCCATCGCGCGAGGCTTGGCTGGCGCTGGTCGAGAAGGTGCTCAAGGGCGCCGATTTCGACCGCCGGCTGGTCTCGCGCACGGCCGACGGCTTGGCCCTCCAGCCGCTCTACACCCGCGCCGACGCGGCCCCTGGGGGCCAGGCGGTGCGCGGGCGCACGGACGCGGCCGGCCGCTGGGACATCCGCCAGCGCCACGCCGACCCCGATCCCAAAAGTGCCAACGCTGCCATCCTTGAAGACCTGATGGGTGGCGCCACCTCCCTCCTCCTGCAGGTCGAGGCGCCGGGCCAGGCCGGCATCTCCTATGCCGCCGATCCCCTCGCCACGATGCTCAAAGGTGTCTTCCTCAACGCCTGCACCATCGCGCTCGATGCGCGCGAGAACACCATGGACGCCGCCGGCAGCCTGATCGAGATCTGGCGCGAGGCGGGCCTGAGCGAGAACGTGCGCCACGGCGCCTTCAACTTCGACCCCCTGGGCGTGCTGGCCAGGACCGGCACGCTCTACTACCCAGCCCAGCGCTCGTGCGAGATCGCGGCCAAGCTCGCCGCCGACTGCCGGGCCATGACGCACGTCACCGCGCTGGTCGCCGACGGTGTGCCCTATCACGAGGCCGGCGCCAGCGAGGCGCAGGAGCTGGCGGCCATGCTGGCCACCCTGGTCGCCTACCTGCGCGCCTGCGAGGGCGAGGGTGTGCGGCCGCGCGCGGCGCTGGGCCAGATCGCGCTGGCGCTCGCCGCCGACGCCGACCTGTTCCTCACCATCGCCAAGCTCAGGGCCGCGCGCGCCCTGGTGCAGCGCGTCGCCGAGGCCTGCGGCGCCGGCAGCGTGGCCGAGACCGTGCGTCTGACCGCCTCGACCTCGGAGCGCATGCTGGCCAAGCGCGACCCGTGGGTGAACATGCTGCGCAACACGGTGGCCTGCGCGGGGGCGGCCTTCGGCGGCGCCGACGCCATCACCGTCCTGCCCTTCACCTGGGCGCTCGGACTGCCGGACGCCTTTGCCCGCCGTATCGCCCGCAACACGCACCTGGTGCTGCAGGAGGAGAGCGCGCTCGGGCGCGTCGCCGACCCGGCGGCCGGGGCCTGGTACATCGAGCGGCTGACCGCAGACCTCGGTGCCAAGGCCTGGGCGCTGTTCCAGGACATCGAGGCCAAGGGCGGCATGGCAGCCGCGCTGGAATCGGGCTTCGCGCAGACCGAGATCGGCAGGGTCGCCGACGCGCGCGCCCGCGATATCGCCTCGGGCCGCCTCGAGCTCACGGGCGTCTCGGCCTTCCCGCAGCTCGCCGACGACGGCGTCAAGGTCGCGCCGCACCCGCCGTCCGCGCCCATCGTCAAGGGCGGCACCGCGGTCGCGCCGCTGCCCGCACGCCGCCTCGCCGAGCCGTTCGAGCGCCTGCGCGACGCCGCCGACGCCCATCTTGCCCGCGCAGGCAAGCGGCCGCGGGTGTTCCTTGCCACCCTCGGCGATCTCGCCGCCCACTCGGGCCGCGCCACCTGGATGCGGAATTTCCTTGCCGCCGGCGGCATCGAGGCGGTCGGCAGCGAGCCGCTGCACAACTCCGCCGATGCCGGCAAGGCGTTCGCCGACAGCGGCGCCACAATTGCCTGCCTGTGCTCCTCCGACCAGGTCTATGCCGAACTCGGCGAGGCCGCGGCCGGGGCGCTCAAGGCGGCGGGCGCGGAGCGCCTGCTGCTCGCCGGCCGGCCGAAGGACCAGCAGGACGCGCTGCAGGCGGCCGGCGTCGACACCTTCATCTTCGCCGGCGTCGATGCCGTCGCGACGCTCACTGGATTGCACCAGGCACTAGGCGTCGCAGGCTGACGGCCCGTTGCCTCACCCGCGCCCCTGCAACCCGCCGTCCCCCACTTGCGTCCCCGGCCGGAGCGCTCCAAAGGGGGGCGCGCAGAGCCGGGGTCTTGCCGGGATGCGATCATGCATGACGGGGAAAGGTCCCGGATAGCCTCCGCTGAAGCGTCGGCTTTTCGGGAAGGCAGAGAGGAGCGGCAGCGCCTGCACTGCCATCACGCGACCGGGGTGCGCTCCAGCAGCTCGATGGAGACGCCCTCGGGCCCGGTCAGGAAGGCGATGCGGATGCCCGGGCGGATCGACTCCGGCTCGCGCGTGAAGACCGCGCCCTTGGCCTTCAGCGCTGCGCACACCGCATCGATGCTTTTGACCTCGAGCCCGAAATGATCGAGGCCCTGATGCGGATGGGCGGGGCCGGCCAGGGCCTTGGGGTCCTGGCTAACGTCCAGGATGAAGATGTTGGCGCCGCCGAGCTTCAGGTCGACGCGTGGCTTGCCCTGCTGCAGGCTGCGGGTCACCTCGGCGCCGAACATGCGCTCATAGAAGGCGGCGGTGGTTTCCGGGTCGCGGCTGAACAGGTGGATGTGGTCGAAGGCGAACTTGGTCATCTGGTCAGTCCTCTCCCCGGTGTCGTTGGTCGGTTCACCTTGTCACATGAATTGGGCGAGCAGCAACCGTCGTCGGGCGCATCAGCGACGCCCCTGCCTGAGCTTGCCGACGATGCCGGTGGGGAAGAAATAGACGCTCAGCACGAACAGCACGCCGAGCCACAGCAGCCAGCGGTCGGGGTGCAGCAGCTCGGGCAGCAGCGGCAGCCCCTCGGTGGCCTTGGACGCGGTGCCCATCAGCTTCTGCAGATAGTTCTGGGCGACAATGAACAGCGTGGCGCCGATCACCGCGCCGTACATGGTGCCCATGCCGCCGATCACGACCATCAGCAGGATGTCGAGCATGATGGCGAAGGAGAGCGTGGTGTCGGGCCCGGTATAGCGCAGCCACAGCGCGTTCAGCGCGCCGGCCAGCACGGCCATGCCGGCGGCCAGGCAGTTGGCGGACGTGCGGTAGTAGACTGTGCGGTAGCCCAGCGCCTCGGCGCGGAAGTCGTTCTCGCGGATCGCCTGCAGCACGCGCCCGAACGGCGAGTTGACGACGCGCAGCGCCATCAGGAACAGCATCAGCGCCGCGACGAAGACGATGTAGTAGGTGATCGTGCGGCCGGTGATGGTCACGCCCAGCGCGGGCAGATCGAGCAGGGTGAAGTTGGGCCGCAGCACCTCCGGCACGCGGAACGAGCGGCCGTCCTCGCCCCCCGTTATGTCGGAGAGCTGGGCCGCCAGAATCGCGAACGCCGAGGCCACCGCCAGCGTCACCATGGCAAAGAAGATGGCGCGCACCCGAAGCGAAAACAGTCCGATAGCGAGCGCCAGCACCACGCCGGCCACCAGCGCCAGCGCCAGCCCGCCGAGCGCGGCGGTCCAGGTCGCGCCCCAGCCGTAGAGCGCGAGCCCCACGCCGTAGCCGCCCAGCCCGTAGAACATGGTGTGGGCGAAGGAGACGATGCCGGTGTAGCCGAGCAGCAAATCGTAGCTCGCCACCAGCACGATGAACACGCACACCTTGGCCGCCGTGTTGATGGCCTGCGCTCCCGTGAACAGGAACGGCACCAGCGCCAGCACCACCAGGATCATGGCCAACACCACGCTCAGCACGCGACTGCGCGGCAGATCGCCGGAGAGGAGCGCGTCGATCATGGCCGCCTCACCGCTTCGCCACCGGATAGAGCCCCTGCGGCCGCCACATCAGGATGATCACCATCAGCAGGATGTTGGAGGCAAGCGCCACCTTGGGGAACAGGTAGCCGGTGTAGTTGGCCATCTGCGCCACCAGGATTGAGCCGAGGAAGCAGCCGCCGACCGACCCAAGCCCGCCGATGATGATGACGATGAAGACGAGCACGATCACCTCCCCGCCGATGCCCGCCGTCAGCGTCTCGCGATAGAGCGCCCACATGGTGCCGCCGAGGCCCGCCAGCGCCGAGCCCGCCACGAACACGGCGATGAACAGGCGGCGGATGCGATAGCCCAGCGCCTCCACCATCTCGCCGTTCTCGACCCCGGCGCGGATCAGCAACCCGAGCTTGGTGCGGTTGAGCACGAGCAGCATGACCAGGAACACGGCTAGCCCGATGGCCAGCGCGAGTAAGCGGAACTTCTCGATCGCCGCGTCGCCAACGATGATGGCGCCCCTGAGCGCGGTCGGCAGCGGCATCGGCTTCTGGTCGCCGCCCCAGAACACGTGGATCAGCTGCTCGGCGACGATGAGCCCGCCGGTGGTGATCAGGATCTGCTTCAGGTGCTGGCCGTAGACCGGCATGATGATGACGCGCTCGAAGGCCCAGCCGAGCACGCCGGTTCCCACCATCGCCACCAGCATGGCGAGCCCCAGTGCCGCCAAGTTGAGCGCAAGCGAGTCGGCCTGCATCCAGCCCGCCAGCGGCAGCAGCGTCGACATGGCGAGGTAGGCGCCCACGGCGATGAAGGCGCCGTGGCCGAAGTTGAGCACGTCCATCAGCCCGAATACCAAGGTGAGTCCGCTGGCGATGACGAAGATCATCATGCCCATGGCGAGCGCGGCAATCGTGAGCGTCACCCAGGTGGTGGGATTGCCGATCAGCGGAAAGGCGATCGCCGCCAGCACCGGCACCAGCAGCACCGGCAGGTAGTCCGTGCGCACCGCTGGGATCGGCTCCGGCGCCGCGGCTGGCCCTGCTAACGTCGATGTCTCCGCCATGGCTCGTACCTCTCCAGCACGCTGCGCGTCTCCCCTCTCCCCATCGTGAACAACGATGGGGAGAGGGAGAAAATTCAATCGTGTGCCTCGAGCGACAGCCCGAGCAGCCGCGTCTGCGTTGCCGTATCGCGCGCCAGCGACGCCATGGTGTCACGATGCACGATGCGCCCGTCGTCCATCACGACCGCGAAATCGCCCAGCGCCTCGGCGAAGCGGAAGTTCTGCTCCACCAGCAGGATCGTGGTGCCGGCGCGCTTGAGCTCCTGAAAGGCGCGGATCATGTTGTCGATGATGGCCGGCGCGATGCCCTTGGTCGGCTCGTCGATCAGGATCAGGCGGCGCGGCTCGATGATGGCGCGGGCAATCGACAGCATCTGCTTCTGCCCGCCCGAGAGCACGCCGGCGGGATGCGTCCAGAAGCGCTTCAAGGCCGGAAAGAAGCCGAACACCCATTCGAGCCGGGCGGCGTCGGGCGGGCCGGCCTGGGCGGCGAGGATCATGTTCTCGCGCACGGTGAGGTCGGCGAACACGCCCATCGACTCGGGCACATAGGCGATGCCGGCGCGTGAAATATCGGGCGTGGCCATGCCGCCGATCTCGCGGCCGTCGAAAGTCACCCGGCCCGCGCTCGGCTTCCACAGCCCCATGATGGTTCTGAGCGTGGTGGTCTTGCCGGCGCCGTTGCGTCCGAGCAGCACCGTCATCGCGCTGGCGGGCACCGCAAAGTCGACGCCCTGCAGGATGTGATACTGGCCGATGTGGGTGTGCACGCCCTCGAGCGTGAGCAGCGGCTCAGCCATCCCCGCCCTCCATCTTCGCGCCCGCGGCAACTTCATCTGCGCGCTTCGCCGCGACGCCGAGATACGCCTCCTGCACCACCGCCGAGCCGATCACCTCGCCCGGCTCGCCATCGGCCACCAGCCGGCCATTGTGGAGCACGACGATGCGGTCGGCGAGGCTCCGCACCACGTCCATCTTGTGCTCGACCAGCAGGATGGTCTTGTCGCCGGCGCCCTTGAGCGTTTTGATGAGGTCGAGGATCACCGGCACGTCGTCGACCGACATGCCGGCGGTCGGCTCGTCGAACATGAACACGTGCGGCTCCAGCGCCATCATGATCGCCACCTCGAGCTTGCGCTTGTCGCCGTGCGGCAGCGCCACCGCCGGGATGTCGCGCTTGTCGCCGAGGTTGGCGGCCGCCACGAACTGGTCGGCGCGCTCGATCCAGTCGCGCCGGCTCGACCAGCGCGACAGAACATCGGCGCCGCCGCCGGCGCGCGCCTGCACGGCCAGCCGCACGTTCTCGTGCACGGACAGGTTGGGGAAGAGGTTGGTGAGCTGGAAGGCGCGGCCGATGCCGCGTTTGGCGCGCGCCGCCGCGCCCATGCGGGTGATGGCGACGCCGTCGAGCAGCACCTCGCCGGCACTGGCCGGCAGCTGCCCCGAGATCAGGTTGAAGTAGGTGGTCTTGCCGGCGCCGTTGGGGCCGACGATGGCGGTCAGCGTGCCGGCGCGGAAGGCGGCGCTCACGTTGTCGACGGCGACATGGCCGCCGAAGCGGATGGTCAGGCCGCGCGTTTCCAAAACCGGATGCGACATGGGGTGCACGTTAGCATCCCGACCCGCCGAAGGGACCCGTCGACATTAGGTCTACTCCGTTAGCACAGGTCGCGTTTAGGCGCCGGAGGCGTTGGGTACCGGCCAATCCTTGCATTCCAATAGGACCACGAGCGTGCATCGATGATCCCCGCTGGCGCATTGTCGATTGCCTCCCGCAAGCCGTTTTCGCCCACCTGCTCGAGTAGCGCGGCCATGTCCTTGTCGGTTGCATGCTTCATGGCATGCGCCAGGAGTTCCACGGGATTGTCGAGCGCTTCCTCGGGCGGTTTGAACCAGACGATCCGCTTGGCTACGCGCAAGAGTTCGGGTGTGTGCGGGAGTGAGTTCATCGGTCGCTCATACTTTCTAGAGACGGCAGCCGCAATGGATCCACCGCTGTTGCAGCCTGTATCAGCCGGCGCTTCACGTCATCGGCGAGCGTGGGCTGATCTCCGTCACCGAAGTAGGTCAGGACCTTGAGCGTCGGCGTGGGTGCAAAATGCGGCCCGTGTACACCCCGGGCGGCCGCCAGCTGCATGGGCAGATCGATGCCCCCCTGAGTGATGAGGGCATCGATATCGATGTAGTCCTTCGCCTGGGCACGCTGCTGCACGACCGAGGCCCTGGTTCCGGCAATATCAAGCAGCGAGGCCACCTTGATCCCGATCCCCTCGGCCACGACAGGGGTGCGAACGCGCATCAAGTGCGGCAAGCCAAAGAACAACACCTTCACGGGGCCCGCTCGGTCGACCAGGCAGGTCAGTGTGTTGGGTTCCTGCCGAGTAATCTGAGAACCCAGGAGAAAGAGCGTATTGCGATAGACTTCGTCGGGGCTGATATCACGGTCGGCAAAGAAATCGAAGTCTTCGGATTGGCGATGGCCAAGCTGCAGCGCGAGGGCCGTGCCGCCGTACAGCACGAAGCGATCCGGAAGGTCTCCAAGGTCATCCCAAAGACGCCGCTGCGCTGGGGGCAGGATGTCGAGACGGGGACCGAATATCTTGGCCATCTGCCTGAGAAGTATAGCCCAAACCGTTGCACAAGGCGAGACGGCCGGGCGCACGAACCCGGCCGCGCTCGGCTCCTCGTCGGCGCCTACTTCTTCACGCGGATCGGCAGCGGCATGTCCTTGGCCGGAATGGTGGCGACCAGGTCCAGCACGTTGTTGTCCTTGGCGTCCTTCTTGATGCGCCAGTGGTACATGTCCTGCAGCGCTTGGTGGTCTTCCTTGCGGAAGGTCATCGGCCCCTTCGGCGTGTCGAAGGTGAGGCCCTCCATGGCCGTGATCAGCTTCTCGGTGTCGCTGGAGCCGGCCTTCTGCAGGCTTGCCACCACCGCCGAGGCCGCCGCGAAGCCGCCCGCCACGAAGAAGTCCGGCGGCGCGTTGTAGCGCTTCTGGTACTCGGCCTTGAGCCAGTCGTTCATCGCGTTCTTGGGGAAGTCGTAATAATAGTAGATGCCGCCCTCGGTGCCGGCGAACTGCTTCCAGCCGTTCATCACGGGCAGGATGTTGCCGCCAGGCGCCAGCTCGATGCCGAAGCGCTCGGGCTTCATGTCGACGAACTTGGCGAGCGGATGCGGGCCGGCCCAGATGAAGCCGATCATTTTCTTGCCGGGCTTGTCCTTCAGCGCATTGAACAGACGCTCGGCGAAGGGCGCGAAGTCGGCGGTGTTGCCGGCGGCATACTCCTCGGCGACGACCTTGACGTTGGGCCGCAGTCCGGCGAGCGCCTGCTTGAAGGCGGCGACGCCGTCACGGCCGAACGCCGTGTCGAGGCCCAGCATGCCGAGGGAGACGTCCCCGCTCTTGGGGAACGCCGCGGCGCCGGCGAGCGCGTCCTGGTAGGAGCTGCGCCCGGTGCGGAAGATGTAGCGGTTCCACTTGTCGCCGGTAATGGAGTCGGCTACCGCCGGCTCGACGATCAGCACCTTGCGGCGCTCCTCGGCGACGGGAAGCATGGCGAGCGCCACCGGCGATCCGGTGGTGCCGACGGCGATATCGACCTTGTCGTCGCCGTAGCACTCCTCCAAGAGCGCCTTGCCGCGGTCGGGCTTGAGCTGGTCGTCCTTGACGATCACCTCGATCTTGTCGTTGCCGAGCTTCATGGTGCCCTTGGTCAGGAATTCCAGGCCCATCATGAAGCCGTTCTCGGTCTGCTTGGCGTAGGCCTCGAGCGCGCCGGTCTTGCCGGCGATGAGGCACACCTTGATGTCCTTGGCGGCGGCCGGACTCGCGGCGAGGGCGCCCGCCAGACCTGCGGCGATCGCGCCGGCGGCGCATCCTAGATGCAAACCACGCATGAGCTCCTCCCTGGATAGATTGAACATGACGATTGAGTCATGTCTCAGATCACGCTATCTTTGCGTCCTTGGGCCGTCAAGGGCAATAAAACAAGCAGTCCACCGGCCATGGAATGAAATACAATCTGACGGTGCATTCATGTCGGACGCCAACCCACAGCCGCTCCCTGTTCCCAAGACCAAGCGCGGGGAGCGTACCCGGCAGAAGATACTCGATGCCGCCGAGCGTGAGATCGGCCGCAAGGGCTTCGCCGAGGCGTCCATCAGCACCATCACGGCCGAGGCCGCCGTCGGCCAGGGCACATTCTACCTCTATTTCCGCAGCAAGGAGGACGTGCTGCGTGAGCTCGTGCTGCGCATGGGCCGCCGCCTGCGCCGGCACCTGACGCTTGCCATCGCCGACGCGCCGAACCGGCTCGAGGCCGAGCGGCGCGGCCTGCGCGCGTTCCTCGAGTTCGTGCGGGCCTACCCGGATCTCTATCGCGTGGTCGGCGAGGCGCAGTTCGTCGACGAGGCCGTGTTCCGCCGCTACTACGAGGAGCTGGCCCAGAGCTACCGCAACGGGTTGCTGGCCGCCGAGTCGAAGGGCGAGATCAGCCCGGGTGATGCCGAGGTGCGCGCCTGGGCGCTGATGGGCCTGTCCGATATGGTGGGACGGCGCTTCGCGCTGTGGGAATCGAAGGCCCCGCTCAAGCGCGTCGCCGAAGCCGCCTACGACCTGATTGCGGACGGGCTTGCGCCGCGCGAGGATTGACGGCAGCAGGAGCGCTCGTTCCGGAGCACGTCATGCAGACCGTGTTCGACTTTGCCGCTAAGCGCGCCGAGCTGGCGCCCGACGCGATCGCCTTCGAGGAGGTCGAGACCGGCCGGCGCCTGACGTTTGCCGCCGTCAACGACCGCGCCGGGCGCGGCGCCGCCATCCTCGAGCGGCTGGGGCTGTCGCCCGGCGAGCGCGTCGCCATCCTCTGCCACAACTCGGCGACCTTCTTTGAGGCCCTGTTCGCTTGCGGCAAGGCCGGCGCCATCCTGGTGCCGCTGAACTGGCGCCAGACCCCGGCCGAGCTTGCGCCCATCCTCGCCGACTGCGGCGCCAGGCTCCTCCTGCACGATGCCGCCACGGCGGAGCTCGCCGCCGCCCTTGGCCGAACGGGCGAAGCCCGGCTGACCAGCTTCGCCGCCTACGAGACGCTTATTGCGCAGACGCCGCCGCGGCCCGATCGCGACACTGCCTGGCCCACCGACCGCATCTGGTATCTGCTCTACACCTCCGGCACCACCGGCCGCCCCAAGGCGGTGATCCAGACCGTCGGCATGGCGCTCGCCAACTATGTCAATGTCCAACAGGCGACCGGCCTCACCGGCGCCGACACCACCGTCAACTTCCTGCCGCTCTTCCATACCGCCGGCATCAACCTGCACACGCTGCCGGTGTTCTTCTCCGGCGGCACCAATACCGTGCTGTCGAAGTTCGAGATCGACCCGCTGCTCGACCTGATCGCCGCCGGCCGCGTCTCGCTCTTCTTCGGCGTACCCGCCATCTACCAGGCGCTGAGCCTCTCGCCGCGCTTCGCCGCCATGGACTTCAGTCCCGTGCGCCACTGGGGTTGCGGCGGCGCGCCGCTCAACGAGAGCCTGATCCGCACGTTCCTCGCCAAGGGCGTCCGCGTCTGCAACGGTATGGGCATGACCGAGACCGGCCCCACCGTGTTCCTGATGGATCCTGCGCGCGCCGCCGAGAAGATCGGCTCGGTCGGCAAGCCGCAGCTGCTCAGCGAAGTGCGCCTGGTCGATGCAGCGGCGTGCGACGTGCCGGCCGGCGAGCGCGGCGAGATCCTGTTCCGCGGCCCCGGCATTACGCCCGGCTACTACAACAACCCCGAGGCCACGGCCGCGGCCATCGACCGCGACGGCTGGTTGCATTCCGGCGACATCGGCCGGCGCGATTCTGACGGCTACTACTTCATCGTCGACCGCATCAAGGACATGTACATCTCCGGCGGCGAGAACGTGTACCCAGCCGAGGTCGAGGCCGTGCTCACCGACCACGCGGCCGTGCTGGAAGCCGCCGTCCTCGGCGTCCCCGACGAGCGCTGGGGCGAGGTCGGTCATGCCGTGATCCGCCTGCGGCCCGGCTCCGCCTGCGATGCCGAGGCGCTCAGGGCGTTTGCCCGCTCGCGCCTGGCCGCCTACAAGGTGCCCAAGCACGTGACGATCGTCGACGACTATCCCCGCACCGCGGCCGGCAAGGTGCAAAAGCACCTGTTGCGGCGCACGCTCCAGTCGTAGGTCACTTCGGCGGCGGTGGGCTGAGTGCCGCGGCCAGCGCGCCGAGGTCCTTGCGGGCCGCCGCCGCGGCGCGCCGCTCGATGCGCCGGTAGCGGGCCACGACGTCGCGCCCAAACCTGGTCAGCACCGCGCCGCCGCCGCCGCTGCCGCCGGTCTGCTTGGCGACCAGCGGCTCGCCGAAGGCGCTGTTGAGGCTGTCGACCAGCAGCCAGGCCCGGCGATAGGACATGCCCATGGCCCGGCCTGCCGCCGAGATAGACCCGGTCTCCGCGATCAGCTCCATCAGCCGCGTCTTGCCGGGGCCGAGCGCACCCTGCTCGCCGAAGTCGACGCGCAGGTAGAGGTGGGCCGCCGGCGCGCCGATCCCGGACGCGCTGCCTCGCCTTGCACGCCGAGCCCCTGCGCCTGCCATGCCCGCCTCCGCGCCGTCGTCATGTCGCAGCGAATATAGCGCAAATCATCGCGGTTGGCTCGCGCGCGCTATCGCTGTATACCCGTCGCTGTATACCATTGGCTATATCGATGAGTTCCGGTCCAGCACGGGAGGTTGCAACATGACCCTGGCGCGCATCAGGCTTTTCGGCCTCGCTCTTGCCGCTGCCCTGCTCGCCGGCGCCGCGCCCCAGGCGACCCGCGCCCAGTCGGGCGACGTCGTCGTGTTCGCCGCCGCCAGCCTCAAGACGGCGCTCGATGCCGTCAACGCCCAGTGGCAGAAGGAGACCGGGCGCAGGGCCGTCGTCTCCTATGCGGCGAGCTCAGCGCTCGCCAAGCAGATCGAGCAGGGCGCGCCGGCGCAGCTCTTCATCTCGGCCGACCTCGACTGGATGCACTACCTGGCGCAGAAGTCGCTCATCAAGCCCGAGACCCGCTCCAACCTGCTCGGCAACCGTCTGGTGATCATCGCGCCCAAGGACAAGGCGCAGCCCCTGGAGGTGAAGCGCGGCCTCGATCTCGCCGCCCGCCTCGGCAGCGGCCGTCTCGCCCTCGCCAATGTCGACGCCGTGCCCGCCGGCAAATACGCCAAGGCGGCGCTCACCAAGCTCGGGGCCTGGGACGGCGTGGCGGCGCGGACCGCGCAGGCCGAGAACGTGCGCGCAGCCCTGCTGCTGGTCGCCCGCGGCGAGGCGCCGCTCGGTATCGTCTACCAGACCGATGCGGCCGCGGAGCCGAGCGTGGCCATCGTCGGCGTGTTCCCGGAGGACACGCATCCGGCCATCGTCTATCCGGTCGCGCTTACAGCCACGGCCACCCACCCCGGCGCCGCAGCGTTCCTCGCCTATTTGACGTCGGCGGGCGCGAAATTCGTGTTCGAGGCGCATGGCTTTGCCGTATTGAGCAGCGGACGCTCCTGACAAACCGGCCTGCGCATGCCATGCATCGTCGCCGGTAGTCGTATCCGCGCGGGGGTCGCGTAGTCATGGACTGGACCTGGCTCAGCCCCGAGGAGTGGACGGCCGTGCGCCTCAGCCTCCGGGTCGCCACCGTTGCCACCATCGTCAGTCTGCCGTTCGGCATCGCCATTGCGCTCGCTCTGGCGCGGGGCAGCTTCTGGGGCCAGTCGCTGCTCAACGGCCTCGTGCATCTGCCGCTGATCCTGCCCCCGGTCGTCACCGGCTACCTGCTGCTGCTGGGCTTCGGGCAGCGAGGCCCTATCGGCGCCTTCCTGGCCGCCAACTTCGGCATCGTCTTCTCGTTCCGCTGGACTGGTGCGGCGCTCGCCTGCGGCGTCATGGGCTTCCCGCTGATGGTGCGCGCCATCCGCCTGTCGATCGAGGCCATCGACCCGCGGCTCGAGCAGGCGGCCGGCACGCTCGGCGCCAACCGCGCCTGGGTGTTCCTGACCGTGACCCTGCCGCTGATGCTGCCCGGCATCATCGCCGGCCTGATCCTGTGCTTTGCCAAGGCGGTCGGCGAGTTCGGCGCCACCATCACCTTCGTCTCCAACATCCCCGGCGAGACGCAGACACTGCCCTCCGCCATCTACACCTTCACCCAGGTGCCGGGCGGCGATGCCGGCGCCCTCCGCCTCACCCTGGTGGCGATCGCCATCGCCATGGCGGCGCTGCTCGCCTCGGAGGTGCTGGCGCGCCGGGCGCATCGCCGCCTGGACATCGAATGAGGCTCGAGGTCGACATCCGCCATCGGCTGGGCGCCTTCGACCTCGCGGCCCGCTTCGGCGTCGACGATGGCCTCGTTGCTCTGTTTGGCCGCTCGGGCGCCGGCAAGACCTCGCTCATCAACGTCATCGCCGGCCTGGTGCGGCCACAGCAGGGCCGCGTCGTCGTCGACGGTGTCACCCTGCTGGACACCGAACGCGCCATCTTCGTGCCGGGCCACAAGCGGCGCGTGGGCTATGTCTTCCAGGACGGGCGCTTGTTCCCGCATCTCAGCGTGCGCCAAAACCTGCTCTACGGCCGCTGGTTTGCGCCCAAGCCCGAGCGCCGCGACGACCTCGGCAAGGTGGCCGAGCTCCTGGGCCTGGAGCGCCTGCTCGATCGGGCGCCGGCCAACCTGTCGGGCGGCGAGAAGCAGCGCGTCGCCATCGGCCGCGCGCTGCTGGCGAGCCCGCGCCTGCTGTTGATGGACGAGCCGCTCGCCTCCCTCGACGAGGCGCGCAAGGCCGAGATCCTGCCCTACATCGAGCGTCTGCGCGACGAGAGCGGAGTGCCCATCGTCTATGTCAGCCACTCCATGGCCGAGGTGGCGCGGCTTGCCTCCACCATCGTGCTGATGGCGGACGGGACGGTGGCCGCCGTCGGCCCGGTGGCCGACGTCCTGCCGCGGCTCGACCTCTTCCCGCTCACCGGCCGCGCCGAGGCGAGCGCCCTCATCGAGGCAACGGTCGAAAGCCATGATGCGGCCTTCGGCCTGACGCTGCTGCGCTCGCGCGCCGGGCTGTGGCGACTGCCGCGCCTCGACCTGGCGCCGGGCGTGCGCGTGCGCCTGCGCATCTTCGCGCGCGACGTCATGCTGGCGATCAAGCCGCCGGAGGGCATCAGCGCCCTCAACATCGTCGCCGGCGTCGTCGCCGACGTGGGTGAGGGGGAAGGCGCGGCGGTGGATGTGCGGCTCGACTGCAGCGGTGAGGCGCTGCTGGCCGCGGTGACGCGCTATTCCCTCGAGCAGCTTGGCTTGAAGCCGGGCGCGCCGGTGTTCGCGCTGGTGAAGAGCGTGGCCTTCGATCGCCGCAGTCTCGGTGGCCCCCTGCGCCCGAGCGGCGACGAGACGCCCGCGGACGCCTGAGCTGCGCGAGGGCGGCAGGATTGCGCCCCCGCCTGGCTTCACGTCTCGAGCCCCGTCGGCACGGGCTTGTTCTCGCTCTCGAGCTTCATGCCGGCCGCCAGCGCCATGGTCTCGATCAGGGCGGCGAAGTCGCCGGCGAGATATTTCTCCGGGTCGGGCTTGAGCGTGGCCGCGCCGAAGTGGCTCTGCAATACCTCGCGCGCCGCCGCCGTCACCGGCATCGGCACGTCCATCTCGCGCCCCAGCGCCAGGCCGAGGTCGAGGTCCTTGCGCAAGAGCTCGGGCGTGAACGTGGTGGTCCAGTCGAGGTTGACCAGCGCCGGCGCCTTGTAGCGCGTGAACATCGACCCCATCACGCCGTTGTTCATGAAGGCGAGGAAGGCCTCGCGCGGCACGCCCATCTTGTTGGCGAGCAGCGTGATCTCGATCAGGTTCTCGATCACGACCCCGAGCATGACGTTGTGGGCGATCTTGCACACGCGCGCGAGCTCCCCTTGGCCGACGTAGGAGACGCCATTGGGCGCGAAGGCTTGGATCAGCGGCTGCACCTTGCGAAAGGCCGCCTCCGGTCCCGACGCCACGGCCGAGAGCTTGCGGGCCACGATCACCTTGGCGTTGCCGCTCACGGGCGCGGCTATGTAGGCCGCGCCGGCAGCCTCGAGGCGCTTGCGGATAGCAGCCGATTCCTCGACGGCGATGGTCGAGCAGTCGACGAACACGGGCGGCACCTTGCCGCCCTTGCCCACCACCCCATCGGGTCCGAAGTAGACCTCCTCCAGGTCCTTGCCGGTCGACACGATCGAGAACACGACGTCGACGCCGGCGAGGTCGCCCGCTTTCGCGACGATCGTGCCGCCGAGCCGGGCCAAGGGCGCGGCCTTGGCGGTGGTGCGGTTCCAGACTGCCACGTCATGGCCCGCCTGCAGCAGCAGCTCGGCCATCGGCAGCCCCATGCGGCCCGTGCCGATCCAGCCGATGCGCAGAGCGCTCTGTGTCATTCCAAGTCTCCAGTTGTCTTGCGATGTTCGAGTGAGTGAGGGACCAGGCGAAGTCGGCACGCCGAACGGGAGTGGTTCGCGGCTATCCGATCTCGCGCTTAGCCTCGGCCAGAATGGGAGCCAGATCGCTTCTTGGCACGATGCCGGTCGCGTGCGCCGCGATCGCGCCAGTCTTCGGCGCGACCTGGTTGTGTCGGTATATCCCCACAACGATTGCAATCGCCACCACGACACCGACCGCCGCCGACGTCTTCATATCCGGATGAAACATCACCACGAAGGAGATCGCCGCCAGCAGGCAACGCAAAAGGATGTCGATAGCCGCATTCAGGTGGCATCGCCCGAACATTGCAAACGTAATGCCAACCGTGCTGATGAGTACCAAGACAGAGTCGGCGATCTGCAACCAGCCGGGGTTTACCACCATGTTGAAACGCGTGAAGATCGCAAACGTCATGAGCGTGATCGGCGCGCAGATCTTGAGGGCTTCGAACATGGTCCTCAAAAACGAGACATTGGCGATCCGCGCGGAGACAGCCGCCGTCAGCGAGGTCGGCGGCGACAGCTCGCCCCATACGGACAGCAGGAACACGAAGAAATGTGCGATCCAGGGGTCGATACCGAGGCGCTTCATAGGCGGAACGATGACAACCGCGCCGATGATGTAGGTCGCAGTCGGCGGCAGGCCGGCGCCAGCGAGCCAGCCGAAAAGCCACGCCATGATGATCATGGCAACGATATTCCAAGAGCCCAGGTCCAAGAGGATCGCGCCCATCCGGTTGATGAACCCGGTGACGGTGAACAGGCCGATCATGATACCGAGGGTCGCAAGCAATAGCGTCAGATAGGACGTCATCTCGGCGTGAGTCTCGATCGCCAGTTTCATGTTTCCAATCAGGGTCTCGTCCCTGCTGGCAGCGTCCTTCAGCACGTACTTGGAGAACAAATGGATCATGACCAACAGGCCGAGCATGAAGATCGCGGTATGCAGCGCGGACAGCAGCTCACCCTTGCCGACGTAGCCCATCAGAAAGAGCAAATAGAGCACTGACGAGAAAAAGGCCGCCGTCTTCAGTTTCTCATACAGCGGCACCTGCGGCGGCTCGATGGGATCCTTCGGCAACAGGCGCACGCACAGCAGATACACCGCTATTCCGATCGAAACGTAGTAGACGATCGCGAGTGCAAATCCGCGCAGCACGACGTCCCAATAGGGCACGCCGAGAGATTCCGCCATCAGGAAGGCACCGACGCCCATCATCGGCGGCATCAGGAGGCCGCCCATCGACGCCGCGGTCTCCACGGCTGCTGCAAAGATGCCGGGAACGCCATAGCGCATCATCAACGGAATGGTGATGGTGCCCACCACGGCGGCATTGGCCGAGCCGCTGCCGCTGATCATGCCGATAGCGCTCGATCCGACCACCGCGGTCTGCGGGATCAACTGCCGCGACCGACCTGCGATCGCACGCACCACGTTGATCATTGCGCGCTGGGCAGCGAAGCCGTTGGCGATGCCGGCCAGCAGCAGAAAGGCAGCAATGAGTGTGAGCGCGAGCTGGCCGTAGATACCGTAGATGCCGGTCGAGAACTCCACCGTGCTCGACGTGACGACGCGGCGAAACGACGTGCCGGGATGCCAGAAGAAATCGATTGGACTGAGATAACCGTAGAGTGTGTAGAGGACCATGAACACATTGGTCCAGAACAGAATCGGATGCGCGAGCCGGGACAGCTCCATCACCAGCAAGAAAACCAGCGTGCCGACGATGACGTCATGCTGTGTGAAGGTACCCTGCGAATAGATGGCGATGCGTTCGAACTCATAATGGAAATAAATGAAGGCGTAGGCGCAGACGCCGAGATACAGAGCGACCAGGATATGGTTCGCGATCGGCGGCAGCCATTTGTAGAAGTAGTCCTGTTGATACATGAACAGAACTTGTAGTGCGAGTGCGATCGACATCACTCGCGCGACCAGTTCCAGCGACCCGCCGAGACCGGTGTAGAAGAACCAGACCAGCCAGACGAATTGAACCGACGCCAAGGCAAACGTCAGGTTGCTGAGCGTGGCGTATTTCTTGAGCACTTCGCTCGGCATGCTTCCTCCCGGCGTAACAAATCGTCAGCGCGCTCCCACACCGATGGTGACGCACGCAGCCGCCCCTATCCCCCGACGGTGTATTCGGCCTGATGTTGGGGTTTACGCCAAGCTTTCGGAGCGGGCAGCCGCGCGCTCAGCGCACACGGTGCCCGCCCCGCCTATACATGATCGAGCGATCAGGTCCCGCCACCTGCGATCTTCCACTTGTCGTCCCAGGCCTTGTGCTCCTTGAGGAACTTGGCCAGGCCCGCATGCACGGCGATTTGCGGATTGGCATTGATGCCCTGTACCTGCATGCCGACGAAGTCCTTGGCCATCGGCGTGAAGCCTGGATCGAGCTTCACCAACTCGTTCTTCTGTTCGAAGAATGCCTTGATCATCTTGTAGACGACCGCTTCTGGCAAATCCGAGCGCACATTGTAGCCGAACAGGATCGGCACACCTTGCAGGGTCGTGGGTCCGACATTCTTGCTGAATGCGTTTTTTGGGTCGACGTCGGCAACGGCGAGCCCGACCGCCTTGAGCTTGGCGACCTCATCAGGACACGGGTTGATGACCCTGATATCCATCCGGACCTCGGTCTCCTTCCAATAGGGCGGCAAAGAACGGCCGGCCGTGGTGTAGATCGCAGAACCCACGATCGTCCCCTGGTCCAACGCGTCGCCGTTCGCCTTGTTGTCGATCTGCACGTGCTTGAAGTCGTAGCCAAGCGACTTGAAGATGCGTTGCCAGTTGAGCCAGTTCTGGAAGCCGGCTTGCGTGAAATACACCGGCTTGCCGCTGAAGTCCTTCCAGCACTTGAACTTGTCGGCTTCCTTCGCCGATGTCGCCATCATCGACTCCATCGGATAGGCGTACCAGGTGTGCACGAGCTCCGGCTTCGCGGGCTTGTACTCTTTGAACGGGCCAACGCGTTCCTGGAATTGGGTCATGCCAATGTCGGCCGTGTAGGCAATCTCGCCCTCGCCATCCATCACCGCCTTCATGGCAACCGTCGGGGACTGATACGGCTGCACGGTGACGGTGTATTCGCCGCCGAGTGCCTGTTCGAGGACCTTCGCCATCGAGGCGGCGATCGTGTAGCCATAGGAGCCCACCTGTGACGTGGTCCAGCGCAGCGACTTGCGCTCCTGCGCTTCGGCCGCCGGCACCGTCGCCGCGGCGAGCGCGGCGGCGAGAGCCGAAGCGGCCCATGTGTAACCTCGTTTACGTGCAGTCATTGGCAGTCCTCCCTGAGCTTTGGTCTTCGGTTGGCAGTCGTCCGCCCTCAGCAGCTATGGTTCCTGGGCTGCCCCGGTTGTACTTGAGCCCGCGGGCGGCGATCCTGTCAACGCTTAGGGCCGGAATCTCAGGCATTTATCGGATGCGCTTCTTGCTCTGCGCCATCAGCCCGGGCGAATACGGCTCATCACGGACAGTAATTGACAGGGAGCTCATTTGCTCCCGACTATTGGGCAGACGACCTCCAGCAACGGATCGGACCACGCCATGGACCTCGAGCTTAAGGGCAAGGCAGCCATCATCACCGGCGGCAGCCGCGGCATCGGCAAGGCGATCGGGCGCGTGCTGGCCAAGGAGGGCGCCAACGTCGCGCTGGTGGCGCGCAACCAGGCGGCGCTCACCGAAGCCGCCGCCGAGATCGCGCGCGAGGGTGGTGGCCAGGCCAAGGGGTTCGTCTGCGACACTAGCGATGATGCCGCGGTGAAGAAGATGGTGGCCGATGTGGTCGCCGCCTTCGGGCGCGTCGACATCCTCGTCAACTGCGCCGCCAAGCCCAGCGGCCAGGCCAAGCCGCCGACGCTGGCCGAGCTCACCGCCGAGGAGCTGTGGGACCACGTCAACGTCAAGGTGATGGGCTATGTGCGCACCGCCCGCGAGGTGGCGCCCTACATGATCAAGCAGAAGTCCGGCCGCATCATCAACATCAGCGGCCTCGGCGCACGCACCACCGGCACCACCATCGGCTCCATCCGCAACGTCGGCGTGGCGGCACTGACCAAGAACCTCGCCGACGAGCTGGCCCCCCACGGCATCCAAGCCGTGTGCGTGCACCCGGGCCTCATCCGCACGGAGGCGACGGCGGGTGTGGTGGCGCGCAACGCCAAGGCCGCAGGCAAGAGCGAGGCCGAGATCGAAGCGCAGATGGCGGGCCGAAACCTGGTGAAGAAGATCATCACCGCCGAGGAGATCGGCTACGTGGTCGCGTTCCTGGCCTCGCCGAAGGCGATCGCCATTAACGGCGACTCCATCGCTGCCGGCGGCGGCAGCCCCGGCGTGATCTTCTACTGAAGCCCAGTTATTGAGCCAGGGCCGGGTCGGCGCTCTGCCCGACCCGGCACAAGCGACCTCGCGTTCTCTACTCCGCCGCCGCCTTGTGCGCGGCCAGAACGTTGTCGGCGAGGCGGCCGGTCAGTTCCGCCAGATGGTGGAACTTGGCCGTGAAGGTGCCCACGCCCGCCGTCGCCGAGCGCAGCTCCACGATCAGGTCCGCCATCTCCGACTCGGGCAGCTGCGCGCGCACCACGTCCCAGCCGGGCCAGCCCTCGCGGGCATCGAAGCCCATGATCTGCCCGCGTCGCTGCGGGATCATGCCGTTGATGCGCGCCGTCGCCTCGTTGGGAATGGCGATCTCCACCTCCATGATCGGCTCGAGCAGCACCGGGCTGCACTTGGGCATGCCCTCGGACATGCCGATGCGCCCAGCCTGCCGGAACGCCATGTCGGAGCTATCAACCGAATGGTAGGAGCCGTCGGTCAGCGTCACCGCCACGTCCACGACGGGAAAGCCGCCGAGCGGCCCGCGCTGCAGATAGTCCGACACACCGATCTCGACGGAGGGGATGAACTGGCGCGGCACCACCCCGCCGGTGATCTTCTCGTCGAACTGGAAGCCTGAGCCGCGTGGCAGCGGCTTGATGTCGAGCACGACATCGCCGAACTGGCCGTGGCCACCCGACTGCTTCTTGTGCCGGCCGCGCACCTCGACGCCCTTGCGGATGGTCTCCTTGTAGGGCACCTGCCGGCGCTGGCTCTCCGCCTCCACGCCGTACTTGCGCTTGAGGCGCTCCAGCGTCACGCGCAGGTGCATCTCGCCCTGGCCCCACAGCACCATCTGGTGCGTGTCCTTGGCATGCTCGAGCTTGAGCGAGGGATCCTCCTCCATCAGCCGTCCCAGCGCGCCGGTGAGCTTGACCTCGTCCTTGCGGTCCTTGATGCTGATGGCGATGCCGTAGACCGGTTGCGGCGCGTCGGGGGCCTTGATCTGCGTGATGCCGCCCCTCTCCGTCGACAGCGTCTCGCCCGACAGGACCTTCTCCAGCCGTCCCAGCGCCAGCGTGTCGCCGGCCTTGCCTGCCCCTCGCTTTCTCGCGTCCTGGCCCAGCAGCGTAAAGGCGGAGGCGGCCCGCTCCTCGGAACGCGCGCCCTGCACGACGGTGCCTTCGCCGAACTCGCCGGCCAGCACGCGCACGAGCGACAGCTTGCCGCCGTGCGGGGTGTACTGCGTCTTGAGCACGTGCGCGGCCGACTTGGCATTCTCGAGCTTCAGGCGCTTGATGGTGCTGTCGACGAACGGCGCCTCGTGGCGCAGCGCCTTCAACAGGCGGCCGATGCCGTTGCCGTTCTCGGCGGAGCCGAGCAGCACGGGCACGATCAGGCCTTCGCGCAGCTCCTTGGCGAGGTCGGCGAACACCTTGTCGCGCGGCGGCTGCACGTCCGACAGCAGCTGCTCCATCAGCTCGTCGTCGTAGTCGGCGAGCTGCTCGAGCATCTTGAAGCGCGCATCGGTCTCGCGCTCCTTGACGCTCACGGGCATGTCGATCATTTCGGAGGCGGCCTGCTTGCGGTAGACGAAGGCACGCTCGAGCGCGAGGTCGACGAAGCCGGAGGCGGCGCCGTTCTCCCAGATCGGGATCTGGCGCAGCACCAGCGGCCGGGAGCTCGCAGGCTGCAGCGTGGGGAGGATGTCGCGCACCTGCGCGTCGAACGAGTCGATCTTGTTGAGGAACAGGAAGCGCGGGATGCCGCGGTCCTCGAGCTGCTTCAGTATCAGCTGCAGGGCCGGCACGCGCTTGGGATCGGGCTCGCACACCACGACGGCAGCATCGCATCCGGTCAGTGCGAGTGCGCCTTCGTGCTGGAACTCGATGGAGCCGGGGCAGTCGATGAAGGTGAAGGCGTCGCCCAGGAAGCTTACGTCGGCGGTGTTGAGGTCGACGGTCATGCCGTGGTCGCGGGCCTCGGGCGAGGCGTCGCCGACCGTATTCTTGTCGGCCACTTTGCCCTGGCGCGTCACGGCGCCGGTGCGGGCGAGTATGGCTTCGAGGAGTGTAGTCTTGCCGGAAAGGTAAGGCCCAACGAGTGCGATGCAGCGGGAGCTGCGGGCGGCCGAGCCACCATTCTGCCCCATGAGTTCCTCCTGAACAGCTCAGGACAAACACAAACAGGAAGCTCACGCGCCCGCGCCTGAGCTTCCAGGGCGCGTGACAGCATCGTGAACCCGCCTCGGAGCGAGCGCAAGCGCTATCGGGGGGCGTGCCTCGGGATGGAGGCTCATCCTATGGTCGCGACCGCGGCGCGCCGGGAAATCGTGCTGCACTGCAAAGTGTTGGGCAGACATAATCACGCAATGTTTCAATATTTTTCTTGACGTGCCACCCTCACGGCCAGTTAACTTAGCCTTAAGGCATGCTGTCTCCAGCGGCAGAAGGCGAAAACGCCCGCGACGCTGCCGAGCCCGGGAGTGATCCTGGAACGATTTCTTGGGCTGTGAAGTAGTGTGTGTCATGGGAATGGAAACTCTCAATACCGCTGCGCGCGCCGCCGGCTATTCGATGGCGTCGGACGAATTCCTGAACGAAGGCAAGCGTGAGCCGCAGTCGGACGCCAACTCGTGGCGTTCGGGTGAGGCGGTGCTGCCCGCCGAGCGTCAGGAGCGCGGGTCCGTCATCGATTGGATCAAGAGCTGGTTTGGTGGCGTCGGTCGCCGGGCTACGGCATAGCGGCACGCAGCGTTCCGGCCATCGCGCGGCGCGGGCTCGAGCCTTGCGCCGCTATTTGTCTCGCTCGAACATTAGATCGCGGCCGCGGATGCGCGTGCGGACGTTGCGATCCACTCGAGCACGCGGCCGTAGTTGGCCGCCACCCACAGGTGCCCTTCTCCGTCGAGCTCCTCCAGGTCGCAGGTCGTGATGCGTCGCGCCAGGGCCCGCGCCGCCACCAGCGGCACGACCGTGTCGCGCGTGCCGATCCACACGCGTGCCGGTGCGGCGATGTCGGCAAGGTCGATGCCCCACGCGCGCGAGAACAGGGCGAGGTCCGTCACCGGGCCCGCCATGCCCGGGCGCAGACCCTCGCGAAAGCTGCCGAGCAGGCGCTCGCAGATTTCGGGCCGCTGCATCATCTGCCGCTCCAGCCGCCCGCCCCTGAAGGTCGCTAGCTGCGTCGCGAGCCGCGGGGCGCGCTTGAGCGTGATACGGAAAATGCCGAACGCCGCCGCGATCGCCCGGGGCCGTCGCGGCAGCACGGTGAAGCAGAAGCGCTGCATGCGCGGCAGGCTCGCTGCGCAAGCGGCATCGGCAATGGGCCCGACCGGGCTGATCAGCGCGAGCGAGGTGACGCGCGAGGGCAGAAGCGCGGCCACGGCCGCGGCGTAGGGGCCCCCGCCCGAGATGCCGCCGACGGCGAAGCGCTTATGACCCAGATGGTCCATGAGGGCGGCCATGTCGCCGGCATATGCGCTCAGCGTCGCCTCGGGCGGCACGTCGCTCAGGCCATAGCCCCAGCGGTCCGGGGCGATGATGGCAAGCTTGAGCGCGCGGCCGGCCTCGTGGCCGATCGAGAACTTGAGCCGCGAGCCGGGCGTGCCGTGCAGGAATAGCAGCGGCGTGCCGGCCGGATCGCCGTAGACGCGAAAGCCCAATGCGCGGCCTCGGGCGAGCCGCAGCATGTGGTCGGCGCCGTTGGATGCCATCAGGCGGCCTCGAGCTCACGTTCAAACAGCAGCACCATGGGCTCGGAAGTGCTGACCCCGCACGGACGGAAGCCGAGCGAGCGATAGAGCGCCTGCGCCGCGGTCATGCTGGGCAGCGTGTCGAGGCACATGCGCGCATAGCCGAGCCGCCGCGCCTCGGCGATGGCCTCGAGCGCCAGTTTGCGCCCGAGGCCGCTGCCGCGGGCAGCGTCGCGCACATAGAGCCGCTTCATCTCGCAGGCATCGGCCGCGCCCGGCACCGCCCGCAGGGCCACGCAGCCCAGAAGCGTGTCGGTCGGGGCCGCCCGGGCCAGCAGCATCGCGCCGGCCGGCGGCGCGTAGTCGCCGGGCAGCCCGGCCAACTCGGCGTCGAAGTTCTGGAAACACAGCGAGACGCCGAGGCTGGCCTCGTACTCGCGCAGCAGCGCCACGATCCGCTCCCGATTCCGCTCCACATAGCCACACGCAATCAGGGGTTTGGTCATGCTGCTAGAGCAATACCAGCGCCGAGGCCGCCAGAACCACGAACACCACCGCGGCGCGCCGGAAGAAGCGGCACTCCGAGCAGTCCCAAGCGGTACGCAGGCGGTCCGAGAATGACATGGGCCTGAGCTTGAGCGGGAAACCGTCCTCTGGCAAGATCGCAAATTGCGCTTCGGTAGCCAGCGAACCGATATGAACGTCATCCCTTTCCGGCCTGCGCCCAGGCGCCGCTTCCCCCGCCCGGTGGAGCCTCCACCGGCGCTCGGCGAAGACAAACGCGACGCGATGGGGGCGCACCCTGCCGATGCTGCCGAAGACCGGCTGCGCATGCAGCAGAACGTCGCCGTTCTCGCCGTGGTTGCCGTGCTTCTGGTGTTGGGCGTTTGGATCATTGATGGGCTGCAGAGGTACACGCGCACGCTCGCCTGCATCGAGGCCGCGCACCGCCACTGCACGGTGCTGGACGTGAACAACCTGCCGGGTGGTCGCTGACCGGTTGCGCCCATCCGATGCGGTGATGCTGTCTACGCCGGCCGCACCCCGAACTCTTCCCGAAAGACGCGCTGGCCCCTCGGTGTGATCAGCACGGCCCGCGTGGCGTCGATGCGGCGGATCCAGCCCCGGTCGAAGCAGTGCTGACAGAGAGCCGCGCCCAGCGCGCCGGCAAGGTGCGGTCGGCGTTCGCTCCAGTCGAGACAGGGCCGGCACAGGATGCGGCCTGGGCGCTTGCCGCGGCCGACCTGCAGGGCGTCGAGATCGATGCCGAGCCGCCCGAACCAGCCGATCCCTGCGTCCGTCACCAGACCGGCATCGCTGGCGAGCTCCAGGTGGCCGGCCCGCACCATGGCATCGGAGAGCGCCACGCCGAGCCGGCCGGCCAGATGGTCGTAGCAGGTGCGTGCGGCCCTCAGCGCCGCGTCGCGCGGCCCGACGACGAGACGGCGGCCCGTCGGCTCGAGCCTGGAGGCCACCTGCATGATGCTTTCCATCATCGCGGCGACCGCGGGCGAGGCCAGGCGATGATAGCGGTGGCGGCCCTGCTTCTCGACCGCCAGCAGGCCGGCCGTGATCATGCGCGCCAAGTGGCTGCTGGCCGTCTGCGGGGTGATGCCGGCGACGCGCGCCAGCTCGGACGCCGTCAACGCGCGCCCGTCCATCAGAGCGTGCAGCATGCCGGCGCGCGCCGGGTCGCCGGCAAGCGCCGCGACTTCGGCGAACTGGGCGTTGTTGGCCATAGTTGCGTCCTCGGCGCCTCCCAACGACCCTAGGGGTCGCGCCGCTCCGATGCTTCGAGCGCCATCGTACCATTCCTCGCAACCATGCGCGCACAGTGTCCTCGACTGCAACGACAAGGGGGCCGCGATGGCGGCAATCGCCGGCAAGGAGAGCTTCTTTGGCTGGCGCGTGGTCGCTGCGGCCTTCGTGCTGGCGACGTTTGGATGGGGGATTGGCTTCTACGGCCCGCCGATCTTCCTGAGCGTGCTGTCCGTGACGCGGGGCTGGCCTGTGGCTCTCGTTTCAGGGGCCGTGACCGCGCACTTTTTGCTCGGTGCGGCAACGGGGGCGAGCCTCGCCTCCCTGCATCGCCGCTTCGGCGCAGCGACCGTGACCAAGACCGGCGCCGTCGCGCTGGCAGCCGGCATCGCCGGTTGGGCGGCGGCCTGGGCGCCATGGCAGCTCTTCGGTGCGGCCTGCCTCAGCGGCGCCGGCTGGGGATGCATGAGCGCGGCCGCCCTCAATGCGCTGGTCTCGCCATGGTTCGTGCGCGCGCGTCCCGCCGCGCTGGCGATGGCCTACAACGGCGGCAGCATCGGCGGTGTCATCTTCTCGCCGCTGTGGGTGGTCGCCATCGGTCTGCTCGGATTTCCGCTGGCGGCCGCCGCGATCGGGCTCGTCATGGTCCTGACCATATGGGTACTCGCCGATCGGCTGTTCTCGCGTACCCCGCAGCAGATGGGGCTGATGCCCGACGGCGATGCGCCGGGCGGGCCCACGGTGTCCGTCACGTCGGCGTCCGCCGCGCCGCTGCCCGGGTCCAGGCTCTGGCGCGACCGCCGGTTCGTGACGCTCGCCGCCGGCATGGCCTTGACGCTGTTCGCCCAGATCGGCTTGACCGCGCATCTCTACTCGCTGCTGGTGCCGGCGCTGGGGGCGCAACCAGCCGGTCTGGCGATGGGACTGGTGACGGTCCTGGCAATCGCCGGCCGCACGCTGCTCGGCTGGGTGATGCCGCTTGGCGCCGACCGGCGGCTGGTGGCATCCGCGAGCTGCGCCGCGCAGCTCGCCGGCAGCGTGGTATTCATCGCGGCGGCGGGCAGCAGCGTGCCCCTGCTGCTTCTCGGCGTCGTCCTGTTCGGCGTCGGCTTCGGCAATGCCACGTCGCTGCCGCCGCTCATCGCCCAAGTCGAATTCGTGCCACAGGATGTGCCGCGCACGGTTGGCCTGATCGTCGCCATTTCCCAGGCCGGCTACGCCTTCGCGCCGGTCGCGTTCGGTCTCATCCGGGAGTTTGCCCCCCATGCCGGCTCGGCGGCCGGCGCCGCGCCCGCCCTGTTTGCGGCTGCCGCGCTGGTGCAGGGGCTCGCGATCGGCGCCTTTCTGGCCGGCCGGCGTGGAAAGGGCGCGTCCGAGAGGGGCAGGCCCTGAGCTAAGGCGTCTTGGCCGGCGGACCCGGCGTCTTGGCGGCGCCGAGGGCCTCGAGCTCGGCATAGACGACATCGGCGAGCCGCATCAGGTCCTCGCGGCCGAGCCGGCCCGACAGCGCATAGGCGAGCGGCCGATCCACCCAGTAGAACGCGCCGAAGCCGTCGCGCTCGGCGAAGCGGAAGGAGGTGTTGTTGAGGCCCGTCTCCTTGCGCACGTAGAGGGTGAGGCGCCGGCCGGTCGCATCCTCGTACATGAACTGGGCCGCCGGCAGGCCCTGGTCGGGCACCAGCCGGCCGCCCATCAGCTTCCAGCCCTGCGCGACGAGCGAGGGGGCATGGATGGGCGCACCGACGCGGCGCGTCAGCCAGCGGATGAGGTGCTCCTCGGCCGCCTTCACCTCCACGGCGTGGCGCACTTCGGGGACGTAGACGCTGTGCGCGCCGATGGCGTTGGCGACGAAGGCAGGCTCGGTCCGTGCCGGGAATGGCATCACGCCGCGCACGAGATAGCCCGCCAGCCCCGCCGTGACAGCGACCAGGATCAGGGCTGCAAGCACGGCCTGTCGTGTTGCCAGCGTCGACGGCCAGCGCGGCACGCGCGCCAGCAGCTTCCGTGTCCTCTCCGGCAGGGGCTGCTCGAGCCGGTCGGCATAGCGGACGCGCATCGCTTCGTTGAGATCGCGGATGTCGCGCACCAGCGCCTGCTCGGCCGGCGCGCCCGCCAGCAGCAGCTCGATCGCCGTGCGCTCGTCCGCAACCAACTCGCCGTCGACGAGGGCGTGCAGCTCGGTCTCGGTGATTTTCCGCTCGGCGCTCATTTGACCCTCCGCAGGGATGCGCGCGAGCTCCTGTCCCCGCCGCCCTCGTAGTCCATCAGCGCGCGCAGCCGACCGCGCCCGCGTGCCAGCCGCGACATCACTGTGCCGACGGGAATATCGAGCACCTCGGCGGTCTCCGCGTAGCTCAACCCCTCCAGCCCGACCAGCAGCACCACCCGGCGCTGCTCGACGCTCAGGAGCTGCAGCGCGCGGTCGAGATCGCGCCCGCTCGCTCCGTCGGTCGCCGGCGCCGACTGCTCCACGCCCAGATTGTCGAGACCCACGTGCGGCGGTCGGCGCGATCTGCGGCGCAGGCCGTCGATATGCAGGTTGTGCAGAATCGAGAACAGCCACTTGCGCGGCGTCTCCCCGTCCCGCCACTGGTCGAGCCGCGCCAGCGCCCGTTCCAGCGTGTCCTGCATCAGGTCGTCGGCCTCCCCGCCGTCGCCGAGCAGCGCCCGCGCATACCGGCGCAGCCTCGGGATCTCGGCAGCCACGGCGTCCCGGCGAGTGGCCAAGCGCGGTCCCCTTCCTGCAGCCGGCCTCGCAGCCGGGGTGCAACCAACAGTGGGCAGACGACGGCGCCGGCCGATTTATTCCGCGCCGGCAAGCCATCCTATGGCAGCTTCCCGATCAAGAAAACGTGCATCCCGCGTGATTTCGCCCCCCGGTAGTCTTTGCCGGGTGGGGGACGTGGCGCCGCACCACGATCGGTCGTGGCTCGCGGCAAGCAATCCGCGGACATTCACCAGTGTTAACCAGGAGGAAGAAGATGCTTCGCATCGCTGCCACAGTTGTTGCCCTCGGCATCGGGGCCACGGTCGTGTTTGCCCAGAACCTCGACGCCATCAAGCAGCGCCGGGAGGTGATGCGCGGGATCGTGAAGGCCGGCGATGGCGCCTTCAAGATGACGAAGGGCGAGGTGCCGTTCGACCTGCCAACAGTCCAGGCCGGCCTGAAGGGGTATCAAGACCAGGCGGGAAAGTTGAAGGGCCTTTTCCCCGAAGATTCTAAGACGGGCGGCAATACCGACGCTTCCCCGAAGATCTGGCAGGCCAGGGGCGAGTTCGACACCGCCGTCGATACGTTCATCGGTGTTGCCAAGACGGCGGCAGACGCCATCAAGGACGAGGCGACCTTCAAGGCCGAGTACCCGAAAGTGTTGCGCAGCTGCGCCGGCTGCCACAAGGAAACGGACGGCTTCTCCCCGAAGTTGGGCGACAGCTTCAAGAAGCTGCAGCAGCCCTTGCAATAGTACGATCGCGGCACGACTGGACGTGTCTTCGGGTGGCAGCGCGCAGCCTGGCCGGCGCTCGGTGTATGCGCGAAGCGCATCGCTCGTGATGCGCTTGATATCGGTTCGCGTTTCCGGTGGGTTGCAGTAGGATTTGCCCGAAGCGCCCAGAACGCAACGCGGATCGGTTGAGCCAGGAACTAGGGGCCAGGAACTAGGGGCCAGGAACTAGGGGCCAGGAACTAGGGGCATGCAGCTTCGTAGGTTCGGCTGGTCTGCCCTTGTTCTGGCAGTGCTTGGGCTCCCGGCTTTCTATGTGCTGACCATACCGTCCACGCTGTCGCCGGATGCGCTGAAGCCCAGGAGCCCCGATCTCGCCAACGGCGAGATCATGTTCAGCATCGGCGGCTGCGCATCCTGCCACGCGACACCCAAACAGGAAGATCGCCTCAAGCTCGGCGGTGGCCTCGAGCTCAGCTCCCCGTTCGGCAGCTTCAAGGTGCCAAACATCTCGCCCGATCCCAAGGCCGGCATCGGCGACTGGACCGAGCTGCAGTTCGCCAATGCCATGCTGAGAGGCGTCGGCCGCAACAACGAGCATCTCTATCCGTCGTTCCCTTTCACCTCCTATCAGCGCATGTCGCTCGATGACGTGCGCGACCTCTATGCGTTTCTCAGGTCGTTGCCGCCTGTCGCGACCCCATCCGAGCCGCACCGGCTCGCGTTCCCGTTCAATATCCGCAGGACGCTTGGCGTCTGGAAGCTGCTGTTCGTCGACGGCCGGGCGTTCGCACCCGATCCCGGCAAGGCGGCGGCCCACAACCGTGGCGCCTATCTGGTGGAGGGGCCGGGCCACTGCGGCGAATGCCACAGCGCCCGCAACAGGCTCGGCGGCATCATGCCGGAAACGCGCTTTGCCGGCGGTCCCGACCCCGGAGGCAAGGGCGGCTGGGTGCCGAATATCACGCCCCACGCCGACGGCCTTGCGGCCTGGTCGGCAAAGGACATGGAGTTCTTCCTCCAGACCGGCCTGGCGCCCGACGGCTATGCCGTTGCCTCCGAGATGGCCGACGTGATCCTCAATACCTCCAAGCTGTCGCCGGCCGACCGGGCCGCAATGGCCGCCTATCTAACGGCGCTGCCGCCGCGCCCGGGCAAGAAGCCCAGCAAGTAGGGCCATGTAGAACATGGATGGCAGACGCGGCATCGGCTACCGCCATGCCGACACGAACGAGCGCTGGGTGAGCCTCATCGAGCCCGTGCGCCTGTGGTGGCTGGGCGAGCTCGATCGCTACATCGGCCGGCCGCCCCTGCGCAGTCGATCCACCGCGCCGATGCCGAATATCGGTGCATCGAGCGTGCCAATGCCCCCATTGCACGAGACTTATCCACTCGCCTAAGACTCATCCCTGGCGACAAGGGGCAGGGGGCGGGCACATGACACTGCAGGCGCAGAGCCTCTTAGGCTTGGTTGCCATGCCGCTGCTGGCCCGGCTTCTTTCCGAGCGGCGGAGCGCGATTGAGCCGGCGCGGCTCGCGCGCATCCTCATCGCCGGCATCGGCCTGCAGGTGCTGATCGCCGGCGTGATGCTGAACGTGCCTGCGTCGCGCGCGGCCTTCGACTGGGCGGCGGGCCTGGTGGCCGCCCTGCAGGCGGCGACCAACGCCGGCATGCGGCTCGTGTTCGGCTTTCTGGCCGGCGGGCCGGCGCCCTACGAGACGGTGCGGCCGGAGACGAGCTTCATCCTGGCCTTTCAGGCGCTCCCGCTGATCCTCATCATCAGTGCGCTTTCCAAGCTCTTCTATCACTGGGGCATCCTGCAGCGGGTGGTCGCCGCCATCGGCTGGGTGCTGCAGCGTTTCTTCGGCGTCACCGGTCCGGTCGGCACCTCGGCTGCGGCCAACGTCTTCGTCGGCATGGTCGAGGCGCCGCTGCTGGTGCGGCCCTACCTCGCCGACATGAGCCGCAGCGGGCTGTTCGCCACCATGACGGTCGGCATGGCGGGCGTGGCTGGCACGGTGCTGGCGCTCTATGCCACCGTGCTGGAGCCGACGCTGCCGGGCGCGGCCGGACATCTGATCGTCGCGTCGGTGATCAGCGTGCCGGCGGCGCTGATGCTGGCGGAGCTGATGGTGCCGGACCAGTCGCCGCCGCAGGCCGCCGGACAGCCCGCGGCCATCGTCGTTCCCGATGCGACTCACTCCAGCATGGACGCCATTGCCCAGGGCACGCGCGAAGGCATCGAGCTGCTCGTCAATGTGACGGCGATGCTGATCGTGATCGTGGCGCTGGTGGCGCTGGCCAACCAGCTGCTGGGCTTTGTGACGGCCCCGCTTGGCCTGAAGCTCAGCATCGAAGGCATGCTGGGCTGGGCGTTCGCGCCGCTCGCCTGGCTGATCGGCATTCCCTGGGAGGAGTGCGCCAGGGCCGGCACGCTGCTGGGCGTCAAGACCGTGCTCAACGAGCTGATCGCCTATCTGCAACTCGGGCAGATCCCGCCGGCGGCGCTGTCCGAGCGCTCGCGCCTGATCCTCACCTACGCGCTGTGCGGTTTTGCCAACTTCGGCAGCCTCGGCATCATGATCGGCGGCATGGTGGCGATGGTGCCGCAGCGGCGCGCCGAGATCGTCAGCCTCGGTGCCAAGACCATCGTCTCGGGCACGCTGGCAACTCTCATGACCGCGGCCATGGTGGGCGCCATGACGCCTGGATAGCTTGGCGCGCGCTCCCTAACCCTCTCCCCGTGAACGGGGAGGGGGGACTTCATCCCGTCCCGACCAGTCGACGCGCAGCGTCACGAACATCACCGTTGTCAGCGCGACGAAGCCGAGGACGGCGCCGGCCAGCAGGGCGTAGTCCTCGAGCCGAAGAATGAGGTAGAGCAGGCCATAAAGGACGAGCAGGGCGGCGAACATGGCGAGCGCACGCATCCGGCTCTGGAGCGCCATGCCCACGTAGATCGACAGCATCCCCGACGTGGCCGCGGCGGCGATCAGGTAGGCGATGCCGAAGCCCGTCTGCTCGGCGATCGACAACAGCAGCACGTAGAAGAATACCATCGCCAGGCCGACGAACAGGTATTGCACCGGGTGCACCCGCCGCTCCGACATGAGCTCCAGCACGAACACCGCCATGAAGGCGAAGGCCAAGAACAGCACGCCGTATTTGGCCGCCCGCGTCACCAGATTGTAGAAGTCGACCGGCTGGTAGAGCTGCACGCCGAACTGATGGGGCCGGAAGCGATCGATGCCAGCGAGGGCGAGACTCCAGGCGTGCGGCACGCTGCGGGCCAGGTGCGGCACCCGCCAGCTCGCGGAGAAGCCGGTGCCGGCGATGCTGCGCTCGGCCGGCAGGAAGGCGCCGGAGAAGCTCGGATGCGGCCAGTCCGACGTCATCGCCACGCGCGTGTCGCGGGCGACCGGCGCGAAGTCGAGCGACGACGATCCGCCAAACACCAACCGCAGCCGGAACGCGAACGCCTTGGGAGGCGTGTCGGCGGCGCCAAACACCTGCTCGCCGGCACCGGCGAGCCTGACGTGAATGCCGTTCTGAGTGGCGGTGGGGATGCCGAGGCTTGGCGCAAAGGGTAGGTCGCGCTGGCCGTTGAGCGTCAGGTCGGCCGCTTCCTTGAGCCCGGATACGTCGTTGAGGCCGAGCGCAAAGATCGCATCGCCCCACCGTACACTGGTGGCGTCGGCGCCGACGTCGGCCATGTCGGGGGCGAGGAAGCGGCCCTCCATGGTGACCTCCGCCGTGTAGACCACCACCTCGTAGATCGAGCGGTGCAGCACCCTGGAGGCGACATGGGCTTTGATGTCGAGCAGCTCGGGGAGGAAGACGGCGCGGCGCTCCTGCACCTGCTCGACGCGGCGATCGCCCTGCACCGTCTCGAGCCGCACCATATAGGGCACCACCAGGAACGGGCCCGCCACCTGCTGCGCTGCGCCCCAGACACGCGCCACCTCGTTCTGGACACTGCGGGCGCGGCCCTCGCGCTCGGCCACCAGGCCGAACACCAGGAACAGCGGGATCAAGAGCAGCAGGATCAGGAACGAGATCAGAAAGAACTTGAACGCCGGGCTGCGTGCCAGGCGCCGCAACGCGCGCATGAGCTGCTCCATCTGCCGCTTCCCTCAAACCCGGCGCCTGAGGCCGTGATCTGTGCCTGCGAGATCGGCGGCCTTGGGGCAGAAAGGCGACGGAATCGGCGCCGTTGCCTGTCGTTGCGGTCATTTTCGCTTGGGCAGGCCTGGCCCTAGACGACGCCGCGGCGGTTGATGGCAAGCAGCAGGGCACTGACCGGGAGCGCCGCCACCGTGCCGAGCACGAAGGACATCGCCAGTCCGACGGTCGGCAAGGTCAGGCCAACGACCAGGAAGAACGCGACGAACGCGAGCAGCGACAGCGCGAGGCCGCGCAGCATGCGGCGCACGGCGTCGCGGCGCCATTGGTGATGGGAACATGAGCCGACTACCGTGACGATCGCGGGATAGGTCGCGACGAATGCCGGAGAACTGCGGCCCCAGCGCGTCGGAGGACAGCGAGATGCCGCCGACCAGCGCGAAGGTCGCCAGCATGCGCGCCGGGATGTCCCACCGCGGCAGCGCGGCGGGCAGGGCGTCGGTAACCGGTCGAGGCAACACCAGATAGGTGATCACGAGGCTCGCAGCGGCGGCTGCCGCCGAGGCGACAAGCGCAGTCTCCAGACCGCGGGTGGCATGGCCGCGGAGCCGACCCAGGTCAATTGTGATCCGCCCAAGCACGACCGCATCCGACAGGTCGCCGGCCGGTTCCTGAATGCAAGGCGTTTCGTGGCGCTCGAGCCCGATATACGCCAGCTTGCGCACCAAGCGCTGGACGCGCTCGAGGGCCGGATCGAAATTGATCTCGTCGCTGATCTCGTTTACGAGTTCCCCGCCCGCGTCCTCTTCCTGCTGATGGGCATAGCTGCCGAGGATGCGCCGAGGATCAAGCGGTGGGCCGACTACCGCCTGCTCATAACGTTCGGTGACCTCTCGCCCGAGGAACAGCGCCGCGGTGCCGAAGACATGGTCGCCTATTGGCGCTACTGCGTCGATCTGGTGGCGGACCGTCGGTGCCGGCCTAGGGACGACTACGCGAGCTTCCTGATCGAGCACAGGGCGGACGTGGAGCCGCACCTGACCGACAACGAGATCACGTCGCTGGTGTTCGGACTGCTGCTGGCCGGGCACGAGACCACGACCAACCTCTCCGCCAACGCGCTCCTCGCCCTGCTCGGCCATCGGCCGAGCTGGGAGGCGATTTGCAGGGAGCCCTCCCTCATTCCGGGCGCTATCGAAGAGGTACTGCGCACCGCTTCATCGGTCGTGTGCTGGCGGCGCAGGACGCGTGAAGCCACGGTCGTGCAGGGCGTGACGATCCCCGCCGGCGCCAATGTCCTGCTCGCCCTCGGCTCCGCGAACTACGACGAGAGGCTGTTCCCCGAGCCCGACCGCTTCGACATCAGGCGCGGGAACGCGCGGGAGCATCTGTCCTTCGGCAAAGGCACGCACTTCTGCCTCGGGGCGCCGCTGGCACGGCTGGAACTCAAAGTGCTGCTCGAGGAGGTCACGCAGCGCTTTCCCGCATTGACGTTGGCGGATGGGCAGCACGTGGAATACATACGGACCATAGCCTTTCGCGGCCCCAAGCGCCTGATGGCTCGCCTTCGTTGAGCGTCCGCAGCAGTGGCAACAGACGACGCCTGGACGATTGTGCCCGCCAATCTCGGCTCTTGGCGCAACGAGCCTTTGATCTGTTGACCCTCCAGGCCGTTACGTTGCAACGTGCGTCCCTGACGGCGCGCGACCAGCGCGACCGATCCAGGCGGTATTGCCGCGGCGCGCGGCGCGACCCATCCTTGGTCGGGGAGATGTCACGGATGAGCCGACCGACTGGCAAGGGCGTGCCGATGCGCCAAGTGGCGCGCACCTTCGCCAACTGCAAGCCGCTGTTCTTCGCCATGGGCGACAGCACCCGCCAGGAGATCATCCTCGCCCTGGAGCAGACCGCCGAGCTCAACGTCTCGCAGCTGGCCGGCAAGCTGCCGCTGTCGCGACCGGCCATTTCGCACCATTTGAAGGTGCTGCGTCAGGCTGGCCTTGTCGACGTCCGACGGCAGGGCACGGAGAACTTCTACTTCCTGACGATCGAGGATGCGCTCGAGCGCCTGAAGCGGTTCGTTCACGAAGTCGAGAACTGCGAATCCTAAAGGCAGCGGCGCCAATCAAGAAAAAGTCACAGAGTGCGCGTATGGTCGAATAGTTTAAACGGATTGTGCGATCGAGGGGGCCCATGGCGACGTTCGAGCTAAACGGGGAGACCAAGCCACTGACCGCTGTCGGCGACCAGGTCTTGATCGACGTGCTGCGTGAAACATGCGGGCTCACCGGCACGAAGCTCGTATGCGGAGCCGGGGTGTGCGGCGCTTGCACCGTGCTCGTCGACGGCAAGCCTGTGGTCAGCTGCTTGATGCCGGCGGCCGCCGTCGCCGGCCGCAGCGTGACGACGGTGGAGGGCGTCGGGGGCGGCGGCCTGCATCCGGTGCAGAAGGCCTTCATGACGCACGACGCGCTGCAATGCGGTTTCTGCACACCGGGCTTCATTGTCGAGGCCGTGGCATTCCACGATGCGTGGCGAGCCGCGCACGGCAACGTCGCACCGGCTCGCGAAGACATTGCGGCTGCCCTTTGCGGCCATCTCTGCCGCTGCGGCGCCTATGCCGGCATCTATCGCGCCGTGGCCGAGGCCTGCGCTGGCAAGTTCGACACGGCGGCACCGGCCCCGGCGCGAATCGAGGCGCCGGCCAAGGTCACGGGCGCGGCGAAATACACCGTCGACATCAAGCTGCGCGGCCAGCTGGAGGGCGCGATCCTGCGGTCGCCGCACGCGCACGCTCGGATCGTTCGCATCGATTGTCGGCCGGCCGTGAAAGTTGCCGGTGTTTCTGCGGCCGTGCCGCTCGTTGCGGCCGGCGACGTCGTGCGCTACTTCGGTCAGGAGGTGGCGGCCGTCGCCGCCACCGACCTGGCGACGGCCAGGGTGGCGCTCGCCAGCATCGAAGTGGACTACGCCCCGCTCCCGTCCGTCATCGGCTACGACGCGGCGCGCGCCCCCGGAGCGGCTCGGATCTATCCGGGTTTCTTCAAGACTGCGCCCAATGCCGCCGAGGGCCCGATCCTGCCCACGCCCTGGAAGGGAAATGTCCGCGGCCCGTCGGCGGCGCTCTCCCTGAAGCGAGGCCAGGCGCGGCGCGCGATCGCCGCGGCGCGCCGCAGGTCGGATCCGCTGCTGGTGCAGGGCGTGTGGCGCACGGACGCGCAGTGCCACACCTCCTTCGAGCCGCACGCGGCGGTGGCGCAGTTCGAGGGAGATCACCTGACGGTCTACCTGTCGACCCAGGCGGCGTCCCATGTTGCGGGCCAGATCGCCAGGCGCTTCGGGGCATCGCCTGGCAAGGTCCGCGTCGTGGCCGAACACGTCGGCGGTGCGTTCGGGGCCAAGCTCGCTCTGACCGCCGAGGCGGTCGCCGCCATATCGCTTGCGCGCGCGGCGAAGACCCCCGTCCGCATCGTGTTCGACCGCCACGAGGAGCTGAGCGTTGCCGGCTATCGTCCCGGCGCGGAACTGGCCGTCTCCTTGCTCCCGACTGCTTCGGGTCAGCTCGACGCCCTATCCATCAAGGCGACGGCCGATACGGGCGTGGGCATCAACTCCACGATCGCCGCGCTCGGGCGGCTGATCTACACCGCCGAGGCCAAGGAGCTGGTGGACCATGACGCGGTCAGCAACCTGCCGCCCGGCGCGCCGTTCCGCGGCCCGGGCGGGCCGGTGCTGTGCTTCGCGCTGGAGCAGGCCGTCGACGCGGCCGCCGAGCGCCTCAGGATCGACCCGATCGCCTTGCGGCAACGCTGGGATGGGGATGCCAACCGGCAACGGCTCTATGCCTGGGCCGCCGGGTTGCCGGTCTGGCGCGAGCGGCCAGCGAGCGGCAGCGAGACCGGCCGCCACCGGCGCGGGGTCGGCGTGGCCGCCGCCAACTGGTTCTATTGGTGGCAGCCGGGCACCGAAGTGGGGCTCGCTGTGCGGGGCGGCCGGCTTGTTGCCAGCATGGCGACGCAGGACATGGGAACCGGCAGCCGCAGCGTGCTGGCCGCGACGATCGCCAACACCTTCGGGCTCCAGCCCGCGGAAGTCGAGGTCCAGACCGGCGACTCGCGCCTTCCGCGCGGGCCCATATCCGGCGGCAGCCGCACCACCGCAACCATCGTCCCCGCTGCGCAGGCTGCCGCCAAGCGCCTGAAGGCAGAGCTGCGCCGCAAGATGCGCGGCAAGGTCGGCGACAATGCACCCTGGCGCGACATTCTCGCCGCGAGCCCCGACATCGCCGTCAAGGCCAGCCGGCCGCAGGACAGCACGACCGCCTCGCCCGGCGTCGTGTCGCCGCTGGCGCCGCTCGGCATGATGGGCACTATCTTCGACTGGATCGTCAGACGGTTCGCCGGCATCGAGACGGGGCGCGGCGCCAGCGGCGCGGTGTACATCGCCGAGGTCGAGATCGACACTTGGCTCGGACACGTGCGCGTCACCAGCATGTGGGCAGGGCTCGCCATCGGCCGCCCGCAGGTACCGGTGCTGGCGCGCAGCCAGGCGGAAGGCTCGATCATCCAAGGCATCGGCTACGCCTTGTACGAGAGCCGGCAATGGGATGCCGCGACCGGCGCGGTGCTGACCGCCGGTCTCGAGGACTACCGCATCCCCGGCATCGCCGACACGCCGGAGATGCACGTGCATTTCGACGAGAACGGCTTCGACCACGTCGCCGGCGGCGGCGTCGGTATCGGCGAGATCGCGACGCTGCCCGTGGCGGCCGCGGTCGCCAACGCCGTGCACAATGCGACAGGACGGAGGGCGCACGAGCTGCCCATCCGGCCCGACCGGCTGATGGCGTTGCTCGGCAGCGGGAGGGTGGCATGACGGCGGCAAGCAGTACGCCAGCGCATTACCCGGAGCTGCTGGCAGCGGGAACCGATCTCCTCGAGCGCCGGCGCAGCGGCATTTCGCGCGGCCCGCTCAGCGAGCTTCCGCGCACGGACGACAACACCCAGATCGTCTGGAAAGACGATGGGGCTGCCGTGATCGGCGGCATGGTGGCCATCGCCGAGGTGGCGGGCGATCGGCGTGTCGCCGGGGCCTACCCCGGCCTGGCGGCGGCTGCCGGGGGATTGGCCACGCCACAGATCCGCAGCGTGGCAACGATCGGCGGCAATCTCGCCCAGCGCTCGCGCTGCTGGTACTACCGCAATCCGCACATGGCGTGCCTCAAGAAGGGCGGCGACACCTGCCCCGCGCGGGCCGGCAACCATCTCTACGGTGTGATCTTCGATCTCGGGCCGTGCGTGGCGCCGCATCCCTCGACGCTTGCAGCCGCCCTGCTGGCCTACGATGCAACGGTGACCACGAGCTTGCGTGCAGATATTGGAATTGCGACCCTGCTCGGGGACGGCCGCGACGGCACGCGCGACCACACGCTGCAGGCGGGCGAGCATATCGTCTCGATCGACCTGCCGCGCCCGCTGGCCGGCGAGCGCGCCGGCTACCGCCGCGCCATCGCCCGCACCTATGCCGAATGGCCGCTGGTGGAGGCCGTCGCTCGCATCGTGCCCGAGGGCGACAGGGTCGGGCTCGCACGCATCGCCGTCGGCGGCGTGGCACCGGTGCCGCTGCGCTTGCCCGCTGTCGAGGATGCGCTCGCCGGCAAGCGACTCGACGAGACGACGATTGCCGCCGTCGCCAAGCTTGCCGCCGTGGGCGCCAAGCCGCTGGCCATGACCGGCTACAAGGTGCCGCTGATCGAGGGGCTCATCGCCGATTTGCTCGGCCGGCTCTAGCGCCAGCGCGCAGGATGCGGAGCCCTTGTCCAGATCAAGGCAGGGGTGCGCCGCGCACGCTGACCAGCCGGCGGCGGGTAGGGAATACTACCAACCCGAAACGCTCGGACAGATAGCCCCAGATGCCCTTGGGAGCAAACAGCATGACCAGGATGGCAAAGAGCCCGAGCAAGATGAGGTACCAGGTGCCGAAATGCGCCAGGTTGGTCTGCAGGACATAGAACACCAGGACGCCGACAATCGGCCCCTCGATGGTGCCGATGCCGCCGATGACGACGATGAAGATAACGTACGCCGTCCAGTCGAGCACCGAGAAGGCGGCATCCGGGGAGATGCGCGCCTTCTGCAGATAGATGAGGGCGCCGACCATGCCGGTAGCCGAGGCGGTGATCACGTAGACCCACAGCTTGGTCTTGTAGTTGTCGACGCCGACGCTCTCGGTCGCAACCTCCGAGTCGCGGATGGCGGCCAGCGCCAAGCCGTGGCGCGAGCGCAGGATGAGATACACGACCAGCACGGTGCCAGCGGCCAGCGCCAGCGCCAGCCAGTAGGTGATGATGTCCCGCGCCGCCGACGTGCGCACGTCGAACAGGACCTTCACCCACTCGATGCCGGTCACCTGATTGGTGACGAAGACGGGGAGCGAGGCGCCGGTGCCGCCGCCGAGTTGCTTGAACTGCGCCAACACCAGCCGGTAAACCTCGGCCATCACCCAGGTGCCGATGGCGAAGTAGGCGCCGCGCAGCCGGAAGACGATGAGCGCCGTCGGCAACGCCAGCGCCCCGGCCAGCAGGCCAGCGAGCGGGATGGCGATGAGCGCATCGACGCCGGCGTGGACGGTGAGCGCAAACAGCAGGTAGCCGCCGAGGCCGACGAAGGCCTGCTGCCCCACCGAGACCAGGCCCGCATAGCCGGCGAGCAGGTTCCAACATTGCGCCAACGCCAGCATGGTGAGGACGAAGATCAGATCGTTGAGGAGATCGCGGCCGGCGAAGGCGGGCAGCGCGACCAGCAGCGCCAGGAGGCTGATGCCGGCAAGGCCGATGTGACGCGAGAGCGGTGTTGCGACCTCGACGCGGTAGCGGCCCTGGCCAGCGGCCTCGCGCCGCCGGAGGGTGGACGCCCGCTCCGCCACCCTTTTGGCGAGGGTCGCGAGCCGGCCTTGCAGCAGTCGTGCCACTGCGGGCCATGCAACAGCTCGCGCCTCACGCAAGGCCGCCACGCCTTGCGCAAGCGAGCGCTGGCCCAGGGAGGTCAGCCGCGCCGCCGTGCGGTGTGAGCAGGCGCGCCCGCCCTGCAGATGCAGCTTTGCCCAGGCAGCGGCGCCGACGAGCCGAGGCTGCGTCCGCTTCCAGGCATCTGCAGGCGCCTTGCGCGCGCGACACCAGGCAAGCTTCGCGCGCTTGGATGCCAGGCTCAGCCAACGGCAAGCACGCCCGACGACAGCGCTGGAGACGAGCCGCTGGCGCCACTCTGCAAGCTGCCGGTTGAGGTCCATGCGCGCGCTCACTCCCCGCGGCGCGGAAAGAGCCCGCGCGGGCGCAGCACCAGGACGGCAAGGAAGGCCAGATGTCCCGCCAGGATCTGCCACTCGGGATCGATCCTGGCCCCGATGGTCTGGGCGACGCCGATGATGATGCCGCCCGCCAGCGTGCCCCACAGGCTGCCGAGGCCGCCGATGATCACGGCCTCGAAGGCGTAGAGGAGGCGAGCCGGCCCGATGCTGGGATCGAAATTGGCGCGCATGCCGAGATAGAGCGCGGCGACGGCGATCACCACCATGGCAATGGCGGCGGCCAGAGAGAAAATGTGGCGGTTGTCGATGCCCATCAACTGCGCCGTCTCGGGATCGTCGGAGGTGGCGCGGAAGGCTCGCCCGAGCTCGGTGCGGTAGAAAAGAGCATTGAGCGCCACGATCACGCCGATCGCCGATGCGAATGTCAGCAACTGCATGGTGCCGACGGCGATGCCGCCGCCGAGCGGGATGGAGGCGGTCTCGATGGCGCCGGCCTTGAGCCGTTGGCTATCGGCGGAGAACGCCTCGAGCAGTCCGTTCTGAATGATGATGGAGAGCCCGAAGGTGACGAGCAGCGGCGGCAGGATATCGCGGCCGAGCGTGCGGTTGAGGAGGTAGTGCTGCAGCGCGTAGCCGAGCGCGAACAGGATCGGCGCGGCCAGCAGCGTTGCCATAAACGGGTCGAGCCCCAACGCATGCGTCAGCGCCAGCACGACGAAGGCGGCGAGCACGATGAAGTCGCCGTGTGCCAGATTGACGAGGCGCATGATGCCGAAGGTGAGCGAGAGCCCGGCCGCGAACAGGGCGTAGAGCCCACCCAGCATGACGCCCTGCAGCAGCGTGTTGAGCCAGTCCGTCATGCCGGCCCACCGAAGTTTCGAATAAACTCTCGGCGGGACGGTATGTTTCCTTTCTTGCGCGCGGCCATGCCGAAGGCATGCTTCCAGCATGACCCACCAACCCCGCGCGCGAGATACCGTCGCGCCGCAACCGGCGAGCCCAGCGCGGCACCCGATATGCGCGACGGTATCATGCGCCGAAATAGGCGGTGTGGATCTGGTCGCGGCTGAGCTCGGCGGGCCGCCCCTCGAGCGACATGCGCCCCTCCTGGAAGCAGTAGACGCGGCTTGCCACCTCGAGCGCCTGCACGATGTCCTGCTCGACCAGGATCACGCTCGCCCCGCTCACCTTGATGCGCGGCAGCGCTGCGTAGATGCTACGGATGACGATCGGGGCGAGCCCCAGGCTGATCTCGTCGCACAAGAGCAGACGCGGGTTGGCCATCAGCGCCCGCCCGATCGCCGCCATCTGCTGCTCGCCGCCCGAGAGCGTCTGCGAGGGCGCGTGCCGCCGCGCCGCCAGCGCCGGGAACAGCTCGTAGACCCTCTCGCGTGTCCAATAGCCACCAGCGCCGCGGCCGTAAGCGCCGATCGCCAGGTTCTCATCGACACTGAGCGAGGGGAACAGCCGCCGCCCCTCCGGCACCAGCGAGATGCCGAGCCGAACGACCTGGGGCGTTGCCAGCCCGCCGATCGGCCGGCCGGCAAACACCACGCTCTCGGGCGCCGCGGCCAGGAGCCCGGCGATCGTCTTGAGGAACGTCGACTTGCCGGCGCCGTTGGCGCCGATAATGGCCACCGTCTCGCCCTCATCGAGGCGCAGGTCGATGCCGTAAAGGGCCTGGAAGTCGCCGTAGAAGACGGTGAGGTTGCGCGTCTCGAGTAGGGTCATGCCGCTCGCCTCACGCCCCGTCCATGCCGCCGCGCCCACGATCAATCACGCCGCGAGTCCCATGTAAATCTCGCGCACCTCGGCCGAGCCCATGACGGACGGCGGATGCCCCTCGGCGATCTTGGCGCCGAAGTTGAGCACGACCAGGCGGTCGACCACGGCCAGGAGCGCATGCACGATGTGCTCGATCCACACGATGGTGGTGCCGCCGGCGCGGATGCGGCGAATGGAGGCGACGAGGGCCGCGCATTCGCCCTCGGTAAGGCCGCCGGCGATCTCGTCGAGCAGGAGCAGCTTGGGCTCGGTGGCGAGCGCGCGGGCCATCTCCAGGCGCTTGCGCTCGAGCAGGGTCAGCGAGCCGGCTGGCGCGTTGGCGCGCGCGAGAAGACCCGTCGCATCGAGGATGTCGGCGCAGAAGTCGGTGGCGCCGCGCACGGACTTGGCCCGGCCGTGCACGGCAGCGACCAGCAGGTTCTCGAACACAGTGAGGTGCTCGAACGGGCGCGGGATCTGATAGGAGCGGCCAATGCCGGCGTGGCAGCGCTGGTGCGCCTTGAGCCGGGTGATGTCCCTGCCCTCGAGCAGCACTTGGCCGCCATCGGCAGCGAGATCGCCGGCAATCAGATTGAACAGCGTCGACTTGCCGGCGCCGTTGGGGCCGATGATGCCGACCGCCTCGCCGGCGGCCACGCCCAAATCGATGCCGCCGGCAGCCTTCAGCGAGCCGAAGGACTTGGAAAGGCGCCGTGTCTCGAGCAGCATCGTCTCATCCCCGGTCCCGGGGAGCTTAGGCGATTCTAGTGTCCTGATCGCGAAATTCGTCGCAGTGTGCGGCGAACTCGGAACGAATTTCGCGATCTGAAGGACACTAGCAAATTGATGGTTCCAGTGTGATTCAGATCGAGACGTCCGCTCACGAACCTAGCCCACGCGATGCTGCGGACTTCTCGATCATCACACTAGCCGATCGGTTCCATCTTGCCGCCGACCGGGATCTCCGGCGCCGTGCGGTTGTCGGTGATGACGATGTCGTACTTGTTGCCGCCCTTGAGCCGCCATTGCCCGCCCACCAGCGGCGTCTTGGTCACGTTCTTGGCCGCGAACGGCGGCACGCCCTTGTCGTTCCACGCCACCTTGCCGACAACGGTGTCGAGGTTGGTGGCGCGGATCGCCTCCACGGTCGCCTTGGCGTTGCCCACCTCCTTGGTGCGCTTCAAGACGTCGGTCGCCACCTCGAACAGCGAGTGGATGAAGCCGATCGGCTGCGTCCACTGCTTCTTGGTGGCGCTCTCGTAGGCGTCGGCGAGTTGCTTGGCGCTCTGTCCCGTGAGCGAGGATTTGTAGGGGTGGCTCGGCGACCACCACACCTCGGATGAGAGATTGTGTCCGTCCCTGCCCAGCGCCTCCACCGCCACCGGGAACAGGATCGCCTTGCCGACCGAGGCGGCCTTGGGCTTGAAGCCCTGCTGCAGCGCCTGCTTCCAGAAGGTGGTGAAGTCGGGCGGCAGCACCACGCCGGTGACGATCTCGCACTTGGCGTTCTTGAAGGCCGTGATCTGCGCCGAGAAGTTGTCGGTGAGGTTCTGGTAGCGGCCGGGGTCGACCAGCTTGTAGCCCTGCTTGTCGAGCACCGGCGGGAAGCCCACCTGCTTGTCGCCCCAGGCGTTGCCGTCGCCGTCGTTGGGGAAGAGGGCGCCGACCGACTTGTTGGTCGCAACCTGGCTCCACATGTTGGTGAAGACGGCGATCACGTCCTCCAGGCCCCAGAAGTAGTGGTAGACGTAGTTGAAGGGCTTCCAGGCCGGCGGGCCGCCCGCCGCGTTGGCCTGCTGGCCGATGAACCACGGCTGCCAGGGCGCCTTGGTCGACACGCACGCGACCTCCTCGATCTCGCACTGGGTGCAGACGGGATTGGTGGTCTCGGGCGTGGAGGCGACCAGCATCAGGTCGACCTTGTCGCGCACGATGAGCTCTTTGGCGACCTCGGCGGCACGGTTGGGGTTCGATTGGCTGTCGCGCACGGTCACTTCCACGGGCCGCGTGGCGCTGCCGATCTTGAGGCCGCCCTTGATGGCTTCGCGGAACTGGCCGAGCACGAAGTTGTCCGCCTCGGCGAAGGCGGCAAGCGGCCCGGTCTGCGGGCTGACGTAGCCGAGCTTGATCGGCTTGGCCTGGGCGTGCACCGCGGGGGAATACACCGTGCCCGTGGTCAGCGCCGCGCCGCCGGCAACGGAGTACTTGAGCAGCGTGCGGCGGTCGATGCCGTCGCGCGTGTCTCGCTTGGTCATCTCGTCCTCCCTGAATGATCGGCTTGTCGGTGCTTGGGTCGTGGGCTGCTCCCCGCGCCGGTCCTCGACCGGCGGCTTGTCGAGGCAACCCGTTGTCCACTATTCGGACGCCGGCCGACGATCCGCTGTGGCGCGATCTTCGAGGAGGGGTATCGTAGTGTCAACGGCATCTGCCGCATCGTCGACCGGCGGAGTGGGAGCCTGCCCGCGCGTGCCCCACACTTTCCGCGCCTGCCCGCGACTCTTGCCACGCTACAGGCGAGCCCCTATCGTTTGCCGCCGTCAGGCCACGCGCTGCAGATCGATAATCAAGCACAATCAAGCAGGTGGCGCCGGCCCGCGGCTGCTCAGTGCGGGATGGCGCCAAAGGGAGGACGAGCGATGTCGCAAGCGGTACCCAGCCAAGACCAGATCGCGTTCGCCAAGAGGCCCGAGACCATCGGCAAGGTCAGCGCCTCCAAGCCGATGACCGGTGACGAATTCCTGGAGTCGCTGCGGGACGGGCGCGAAATCTACATCTACGGCGAGCGCGTCAAGGATGTCACCACGCATCCCGCGTTCCGCAACACCGCGCGCATGATCGCGCGCCTTTACAACGCCCTGCACGACCCCAAGCACAAGGACAAGCTGCTGGTGCCGACCGACACGGGCAACGGCGGCATGACGCACGCCTACTTCAAATGCCCCAAAACGATCGAGGAATCCGTCGCCGGCCGCGACGCCATCGCCGAGTGGGCGAAGATCGGCTACGGCTGGCTCGGTCGCGCCCCCGACTACAAGGCGGCGTTCCTCGGCACGCTCGGCGCCAATGCCGAGTTCTACGCGCCCTACCAGGAGAACGCGAAGCGCTGGTACAAGTTCAGCCAGGAGCGGGTGCCGTTCGTCAACCACGCCATCATCCATCCCCCCGTCGACCGCAACCGCCCGCCGCAAGAAGTGGGCGACGTCTACTGCCACGTTGAGAAGGAGACCGATGCCGGCATCGTCGTCTCCGGCGCCAAGGTGGTGGCGACCGGCTCCGCGCTCACCAACTTCACGTTCGTTGCCCACCATGGCCTGATCCCGGTGGGCGACAAGAGCTTCGCCGCGATCTTCATGATCCCAACCGGCGCGCCGGGGGTTAAGCTGATTTGCCGCCCATCCTACGAGATGACCTCTACCGTGATGGGGAGCCCGTTCGACTACCCGCTGTCCTCTCGCATCGACGAGAACGATGCAGTCTTCATCATGGACAAGGTGCTGGTGCCCTGGGAGAACGTGTTCTGCTACGGCGACGTGGACAAGGCCAACAACTTCTTCCCCCAGACCGGCTTCCTGCCGCGCGCCCTGCTGCACGGCTGCACGCGCCTGGCCGTCAAGCTCGACTTCATCGCCGGGTTGCTACTCAAGGCGGTCGAGGCGACGGGCTCCAAGGACTTCCGCGGCGTGCAGGCCAACGTCGGCGAGGTGCTGGTCTGGCGCAACCTGTTCTGGGGCTTGACCGAGGCGATGGTGCGCAATCCCAAGCCCTGGATCGGCGAGTACAAGCTCCCCGATATCGAGCCCGCCGGCGCCTACCAGATCACTTCGACCATGGCCTATACCAAGATCAAGTACATCATCGAGCAGACGGTGGCCTCGGGACTCATCTACCTCAACTCCCACGCCCGCGACTTCAAGAACCCGGAGATCCGCCCCTATCTCGACAAATACATGCGCGGCTCCAACGGCTACAGCGCGGTGGACCGCGTCAAGCTGCTCAAGCTGTTGTGGGACGCGGTCGGCACCGAGTTCGCCGGCCGCCACGAGCTCTACGAGATCAACTACGGCGGCTCGACCGAGGAGATCCGGCGCTACGTGTTGTTCGGAGCGCAGGCGATGGGCACCGCCGACAAGCTCAAGGGCTTCGTCGAGCAGTGCATGGCCGAATACGACCTCGACGGCTGGACAGTGCCGGACCTGACCAATCCGGGGCCCCTCAGCCATCACGTTGCGCGCACGCCGCAGGCCGCGCCGGTCGCCCAGGGTGGTGGTGGCGGGGGCAATCCTCACACGGCGCGCGGGCCCGGGATGGGCATGAAAGGCGGCCACTACCCGGGCGGCTTCCGCAACCCGTTCGCCAACAAATAGCGCGTTCGGCCTTACTGCTTGGCAGGACGCGCGTTCGGGTTGACGAAGCCGCCTGAGGTGGGGATGGCTTCCTTGCGGACGGCCGGCTGGCTGGGGCTGTGCGGGACCGCGGCAGCCGCCGGCGAGGGCGTACCTGTGGACGCCTGTGCCTGCACCGAACGGGCGTATGGGTGGAAGAACCCGCTGCCGCTCGTGCTCTCGAGCTGTGCTGCCATGGCTTGCTCCTGGTCCTGGGCGGAGGATCTGCGTGCGGGCGCCACTGTACGCGAGAAGGGATTAACAAATCCTCCCGGCGTGTGCCGAACCGGCACGACCGCTGCGTCCGCTGGACGGCTGCCGGAGAGGCCGAGATAGGCCTCTTGGATCGCCGTGTCCTGCTTGATCTCGGCAGCTGTGCCCGAACGCACGATGCGGCCGTTCTCGAGCACGTAGACGCGGTGGGCGAGCCGCAAGCTCTGGTGCACGTTCTGCTCGACGAGTACCACCGACTGCCCGGCCTCGGTGATGGTGCGCAGGATGGCGAACAGGTCCTTCACCAGGCGCGGGCCCAGGCCCAGCGACGGCTCGTCGAGGAGCAGGACCTTGGGCTCCGACATCAAGGCGCGGGCAATCGCCAGCATTTGCTGCTCGCCGCCGCTCATGGTCCGGGCCAGCTGGCTGCGGCGCTGCGCCAGGCGCGGGAACAGCGCCAGCTGGGTCTCGAGCTGGCGGGCCGCGTTGGCGCGCGCATGCGGCGTGTAGGCTCCCATGCGCAAGTTGTCGATCACGGTCATATCGCCAAACAGCCGGCGTCCCTCCGGCACGAGGGCGATGCCGGCCGCCACCATCTTGTGCGGCGGCGCGTTCTCGATGCCGCGGCCCTCGAACAGGATGCGCCCACCCGGCCGCGGTTGCACCAGGCCGGCGATGGTCTTGAGCAGCGTCGACTTGCCGGCGCCGTTGGCGCCAAGGATGACGGTGGTGCGGCCGGCCTCGACGTCGAGCGTCACATCGTGCAGCGCCTCGTGCTTGCCGTAGGTGACGGAGATGTGCTCAAGCCGCAGCATCGTCGGCTCCGAGATAGGCGCCCATCACGCCCGCATCGGAAAGCACCCGGTCGGGCGTGCCCTCGGCGATGCGCTCCCCGGCATTCATCACCACGACCCGGTCGCACAGGGCGCGAATGGCCTCCATGACGTGCTCGATCATGACGATGGTGATGCCGTCGCTGGCGATCAGGCGGATCAGGTCGATGCCGGTCTGCAGCTCGGTGGGATTGAGGCCCGCCAGCCACTCGTCGAGGAGGAGGAGCTCGGGGCGGCTGGCAAGCGCCCGGGCGAGCTCGAGCCGCTTCTGGTCGATGTAGGTGAGCTGGGCGCCGAGCTGGCCGGCGCGCCCGCCGAGACCCACGTACTCCAGCAGCGCGTCGGCCTCGTGCGCGGCCCGGGCGGGCTCGGCCGGGTCGCTGCCGAACATGCGCCCCAGCATGACGTTCTCCTGCGCCGTCATGTGCGGCAGCACGCGAACGAGCTGGAACGTGCGCGCGATGCGGGCGCGGCAGATGCGGAACGCCGGCCAACCGACGATGTCGCGGCTCTTGAACAGGATCGCGCCGTCATCAGGCTTGAGCTCGCCGGTGATCAGGTTGAGGACCGTGGTCTTGCCCGAGCCGTTCGGGCCGATCAGGCCGGTGATACCGCCATGGCGAATGTCGAAAGACAGCGCGCGTACGGCAACAAGCCCGCCGAAGGCCTTCTGCAGGCCGCGGACGCTGAGCAGGATCTCGCCGTCCACCCTTCCCATCGCTCATATCCGCCACAAGGCGCTGAGCCTGGCAAGGCGGGCCTTGAGTCGGCTTGCCATGAACGGCGGCGCGGCCGGCGGCCACGTGCCCAATGCGCGCGCTGCGACCCAGCGATGATAGGTGCGCTCGAGCAGGGGCGTGATGCCGCCGGGCAAAAAGTAGACGATGACGACGAAGCACAGACCGAGCGCAATCCCGAAGTGGCGCGGGAAGGTGCCGGAGAAATACTCAGACAGCAGCACCAGCGGAATGGCGCCGAGCGCCGGGCCCCACGGCCGCGTCGGACCGCCGAGCAGCGCGGCGATCAGCACCTGGAACGACCAGTTGGCGTTGAAGGCGACCTCGGGATCGATATAGGGATGGCGCAGCGACATGATGGCGCCGACCAGCGCCATGACAGAGGCCGAACTGGCAAAGATCACCACCTTGACCAGGGTCGTGTTGATGCCGGTGTGGCGGGCTACCGTCTCGTCCTCGCCGATGGCGCGCAGCGCGTAGCCGAGGCGTGTGCGGCCCACATACCAGCTTCCCAAGATCGTCAAGACCGCGATCGCGAACAGGAGTTCGTAGATCGCGGTGGCGGAGATGTCGGCGAAGATATAGCGCGACATCGTCCGGTTCACGTTGATCTCGGTCCAGATGAAGATCTGCCGGATCAGCTCGGTCAGGCCGAACGTGAAGATGACGAAATAGACGCCGCGCAGGCGCAGCGTCGATAGCCCGACGACGAGCGCCACCAGGAACCCGGCGAGCGTGGCCGCAGTGAGCGCCAGCCAAATCGGGATGTAGATGTGCAGAACCGCCACGACGTAGGCGCCGATGCCGAAGAAGGCCGCGGTCGCGAGCGAGATATAGCGGGTTGCGCCTGAGAAGAACGCCCACGCGGTCGCGAGCGCGATGTTGGCGAACAGAGTGATGAAGAGCGAGGCCGTGTAGGCCGAGATTAGCATCGGCAGAAGGGCGAGCAGCGCCAGCCCGGCCGCCAGAGCCAAGGCCAGCCAAATGCGATGCGGGACCTCAGCCACGGGAGAACAGTCCCGTCGGCCGGATGAGCAACACGAGCACGAACAGGCCGTAGTTGATGGCCAGAGTGAGCCCAGGGTCCACCAGGTAGCCGCCCACCGACTCGAACACGCCTAGGAGTAGGCCCGCGCCGAGCGCTCCCATCATGCGCCCGACTCCGCCCATGATGACGACGATCAACGCCTTCAGCGTGTAGACGACGCCGATCGACGCATCGAAGGAGATGAAGGTGCTGACCAGCGCCCCGGAGACGACGACCATGGCGCCGCCGATGGCGAAGGCGACCGCGGAGAGCTGCACCACATTGACACCGACGAGGCCCGCGGCGATCGGATCGATGGCGATTGCCCGCATCGCCGCGCCGGCGCGGGTCGAGCGCATGAAGAAGAACAGCCCGCACGCCAGCACGCAGGCCGCCAGGAACGCCATGAGCCGGTTGAGCGGCAGGTCGGCGCCGAGGAATTTCACCGGCACCGCGAGATGGGTGTAGGCGCGGTACTCGCCGCCCCAGTTGACGAGTGCGAGGCCCTGGAAGACGAAAAGCAGGCCGAAGGTCACGAGCACGACGTCGGCATCGAGAATGTCCTGATTTGAGGCGCGCCGCATCAGCGGCACCAGGAGATAGCGGTAGACCACCCAGTTCAATGCGAACGCCCCCGGCACGCTCAGAAACATGCTGAGCATCGGGTTGATCTTGTAGACGGTGATGGCGAAATAGGCGCCGAAGGCGCCGGCCATGAAGAACTCCCCATAGGAGAGGTTCAGCATGCGGGCGACGCCGTACTGAAGATTGAGCCCCAAGGCGATCAGCGCGTACATCCCGCCCAGGATGAGGCCGTTCAGGAATACCTCGAGCAGGATCACGCCGCGCCTCCTGGCGCGAAACATAGCGGGTCGGGCCAAACAGCGCTCGGCCCGACCGGGACTGGGGCTACTGGTGAGGCCTCAAGCCGTCCACTTGGGCTTCGGGAAGACGAATGGCCGGGCACCCGACTTGCCCTTGGGATAGATGCCGACCACCTCGCCGTTCTGCCACTGGCCGACTGCCCAGGGGTTCTCGTTGCGCTGATCTTTGAACTTGATGTCGCCCCAGACGGTCTTGAAGGAATTGGAGGCCATGGCATCTCGGATCTTCTTGCGGTCGATCTCGCCGACGCTCTCGATCGCCTGCTGCACGACCTGCAGGCAGCCGTAGACGCCGACCGCACCGGCCTCCGAGTCGCGGTTGAACATGGCCTTGTGGGCCGCGTAGTACTCCTTGATGCCCGGCGCGCCGGCATCGACGCCACCGTAGAGGAGGACGCCGTTGACGTTGTCGCCGAACTTGCCCTTGAAGCCCGGGAACGGCGTGCCGATGGCCGTGTACCAGATCGATGGGCTGAAGCCCACGATCTTGGCCTGCTCGGTGACCATGAAGGTGTCGGGCGGATAGCTGAAGGCAAAGAAGCCGTCCGGGTCGGTTGCCATGGCCTCGCGCAACAGCGGCTGCAGGTCGGAGACGCCCGCTGGGTAGCCTTTGCTATAGGTGACCTCGAGGTTGTGCTTCTTGCACGCGGCTAGGAACGCGGTGTGCAGTTCGACGCCGAGTTGCAGCTGCGAGAAGATGGTGGCGACGCGACCCTTGACCTTGCCGTCCTTCTTGAGGTCGGCGACGATCTCGGCGAGCGGCGCCGTTGCCTCGTTGGGCTGCACCAGCGACCAGAAGGCATAGGGCCACTTGGGCGCCAGATCATAGAGACCGGCGGCGGCGGCGGTCGTGAAGATAACCGGATACTCGTGCTTGTTGACCACGGGGGCTACCGCGAGGTTCATGTGCGTGCCCCACGGCCCGAGCACCAGATCGACCTTGTCGTTCAGGATCAGACGTTCCACGAGGCGCACGAGCTCGTCGGGCTGGCTTTTGTCGTCGTAGTCGATGAGCTCGATCGGCACCTTCTTGTTGTACTTCTTGAGCATGATGCCGCCGGCATCGTTGACGGTCTTCTGCCACAGCTTGTACTGCGACCAGCTCGTTGACTGCGCGCCGGGCGCGAACGGGCCCGATAGCGCAATGGCGTAGCCGACACGGAGCTTGTCGGGGGCCGCCGCCTGAGCATAGACCCGCTGCGGCAGGGTGGTGGCACCGACGACTGCGGCACTGCCTTTCACGAATGTGCGTCTGTCCATAGCGTCCTCCCAGGTTACTCTTGCTTGCGACTAGAGCCCAAGTGGCCCTCGTGCATCCGCCTCGCGCTCTTGGCAGACGCTGATCTGGCGGCGGCTTCGGGGTCAGCCCAGAAACCTCGCTACCGCGTCCACGGCCTCGCGCTTCTCCAGATGCACGAGGTGGCCCGCACCCTTGAAAACCTTGATATCCGCGTTGGGGATGAACTTGCGCCACGTCTCCGTCTGCTCGACCGGGATGACCTTGTCCTCGTCGCCCCAGACGATCAGCGTCGGCATCTTGATGCGATGCAGGTAGCGCATGAACTTGGGATCGCCGGGCCGCTCCCACAGGAGCCGCGCCACGGTGGTGGCCTCCCGGTAGCGGTCGGCCATGAAGTCGATGTCGGGCTTCTCCGGCAGGCGCTTCTTGAGCACCTCGAAGTCTGAGACGAGCAGCCCCGGCACCTGCTCGCCTGGAACGGCGAGGAGGTCGAGCATCGGATGCATCGCATCGATCATGCCGGCCGGGGCGATCAGCGCCAGCTTCTTGACGCGATGGCCGTGCTCGCTCGCAAACTTGGCGGCGAGATAGCCGCCGAGCGAGAGGCCGACCAGATTGAACCGGTCGAGCCGCAAGGTGTCGAAGAGCTCGAGGTAGTGCATGACGTAGTCGTGCAGGTCGGTGAAGGAGGTGTCGTCGCCCGACTCACCGAAGCCTGGATGATAGGGAACAATCACCCGATACTTCTCTGTCCACGGCTCGGCGAAATCGAAGCCGTCGATCGTGCCGGCGCCGTGGAAGAAGACGACCGGCTCGCCGCTGCCGGCGCTGTAGACGACCGTCTTGACGCCGTCGATGGTGTAGGTGTCACGCGCGAACTTGCTCATGCTCTCCCCCGGCTCACTCGGCCGCCGCCCTGAGCGCCGGCTGCACCCGCGTGCGCAGCCGCGGCATCACTTCTTCGGCAAAGAGCGTGAGGTTCTTCACCGTCTTCCAGTGCGGCATGTCGGCGACATGCGTCACGCAGTTGATGTGGCTGGTCTTCATCCACTGCGACCACTCGCCGATCTGGTTGGCGACCTTGTCGGGCGTGCCCACGGCTATGAAGAACGACTTGCTGATGGCCTGGAAGTCGAAGCCGCCGTGCATCTTGTCGGCCATGGCCGCGCGCATTTTGAGCTGGTCGGTGGAGAGATAGCCGGGCGGCGCCAGGAACTGGGGCGAGGTACGCGCATAATCCTCGAAGAAGCGCTGCAGGTGGACGATATATTCCTGCTCAGCGCGCTCCTGTGTCTCGGCGACGTAGACGAAGGTCAAGAGCGGCAGCTGGTCGGGGCGCAGCGTGTGGCCGTAGTGGGCGGCGCGCTGGCGCAGGGTCTCGTTGAGCTCCCGGGCGCGCTGCTGGGTGACGAACACGCTGGCGTAGCCGAAGCCGAGCTCGGCGGCGATCTCGATGGTCTCGGGGCTGCCGGTGCCGACCACGTAGCAAGGCGGATGCGGCTTCTGGTAGGGGCGCGGCCAGGGATTGAGGAAGCGATAGGTGTAGAATTGGCCGTAGTGCGTGGTGGGACCGTCCTCGGTCCACGCCTGCAGCATGATCTTGAGGGATTCCCTGAACTTCTCGCGCGCTGTCGCCGGATTGACCGGGTTCGACCAGTACTCCATGCCGGTGCCGAGGGGGAGCGCGATCTCGAGGCGGCCCTTCGACATGACGTCGAGGATGGCGTACTCCTCGGCCAGCCGGTTCGGCAGCATGAAGTTGGGCGGCGTACCCCACACGCAGATGCGGGCGTTCTTGGTCTGGGGGACGAGGGCGGCTGCGATCAGGTTCGGCGTCGCCATCATGCTGTAGACGGTATTGTGATGCTCGTTGACGACGATGGCGTCGAAGCCGAGCCGATCCGCCATCACCAGTTCGCTCAGATAGCGGTTGTAGAGCTCGTGCCCTTTCTCAGGGTCGAAGTACTTGTTCGGAAAACTCACCCAGAGCGATTTGTAGTCCTTGTGGTTCTCCGGCAGGTAGATATAGGGCATGAAGTGCATCGAGTTGAACCGAAGCGCTCCACTCATCATTTCCTCCTCAGACTGTTCCTCGATACCCGCTCGGCTTGGTGCCGATTGACCTGCCGTTCGCAATTTTCGGGACACGGACCGGCAGTGGGAGCCGAAGGTTTGGTACCCAACGATTAGCCGATACTTTGGTCGCAAACGCGGGAATCTGCAAACGGATTCTGATGGCACCAAGGCCGCCGGTGCTTGCCATTAGGCTTGGAAATTAGGTGCGGCACCCGCCGGACGCTTCCCACTCGCCTCGTGTCGTCGCAGGGTTGGGACACGCAGACAGTCCGGCATTCGGTCGTGTGCACGGAGTTCTTGCAGCGCTGGCGCTATTGCAAGTGCATGAGCCAGGCTTCGGAGGGGGCTTCCCCGCTGCGCCGCTCGCCCGGTCTTGCGTGCCGCGCGATGCGCGCGGCTTCGGCGATGGTCTCGGCCAGGCCTGCGTCGTTGCCCGGGGCCATGATGTGCACCCCGGCGACGCCCGGTATCGCGGACAGCTCCTGGACCAGCTCGAGACAGATCGTACGGCCCTCGCGCGCGGGATCGGCCGCCTGGCCGAGGCGCGCGATCACGGCGTCGGGAACGATGGAGCCCGGCAGCTTGTCGCGGATCCATCGTGCCGAGCGCGCCGAGCGGATGGGGGCAAGCCCGATCAGCAGGAAGAAGCCGCCGAGGCCGTTGTCGACGAGGCGCTGCGCGTACCGCCTGACGACGCCGGCATCGAGGCAGAACTGCGTCTGGGCGAACTGGGCCCCGGCCGCGATCTTGGCGGCGAGGCGAGCGGGCTTCCAACCGGCCGGCGGATCGATCGGCGTGTCCGCCGTTCCGAGGAGGAAATTCACCTTGCCGGAAACTTTCTGGCCGGACATCAGCTCGTGGCCGTCGCGGATGCGGCGGGCGACTTCGGTCAGCGCAATCGAGTCGAGGTCGAAGACGGGCTTGGCCTCGGGCTGGTCGCCGGCGCGCGGATCATCGCCCCTGAGCAGCAGCAGGTTCTCGATGCCGAGGGCGCCGGCCGCCAGCAGGTCGCTCTGCAATGCGAGGCGGTTGCGGTCGCGGCAGGTCAGCTGCAGGATCGGCTCCACACCGAACTGGAGAAGGAGAGCCGCGGCCCCGAGCGCGCCCATATGCGCACGGGCGCCGGCGCCGTCGGTCACGTTGACGGCATCGGCCGCCCCGCGCAGTGCCCGGGCCTTGGCATAGAGGTCGCGCCGGTCGCCCGATACCGGCGGGACGATCTCGGCCGTCACCACGAACCGGCCCGACCGCAGGCGCTCGCTGAAAGACAGGGCGTCGGCGGCGCTGGCTCGCATCTCGGATCCGATCATCGGGTGGCAAAGGTCCGGCGGGTGGAGCCGTACTGAAGCAAGCGCCCGCAAGCCTTGTCAACGCATCTTCCGCCGTCGCGGTCTGCCCACGTATGCGGCGGTGGCGAAGGCCTGCTGAAACCCTATACAGTCGACGGCGAGGCGCAACGCCCACGCATTTACCTATTGCTCAATCGGGAGGACTGCCATGCCGCTCCTGCAGAACAAGGTCTGCGTCATCACCGGCGGCGCCGGCAGCATCGGGCTCGCAAGCGCGCGCCTCTTCCTGCACGAGGGCGCCAAGGTGATGCTGGTCGACTTGGCGCAGGCCGACCTCGATCGCGCGCTCGGCACGCTCGGCAGCCCCAATGCCGACGCGGTGGCGGCCGACGTCGGCGATACGGCGGCGACGAGGGCCTACGTCGAGCGCGCAGTCGCCAGGTTCGGGCCGATCGACGTGCTCTTCTCCAACGCCGGCAATCAGGGCCCAGTGGTGCCCGTCACCCACTATCCCGAGGATGCCTTCGATTCCCAGATCCGGGTGCACGTGCGCGGCGCGTTCCTGGCCTGCAAGTACGGCCTGCCCGCCATGAACGACGGCGGCAGCATCATCATCACCTCGAGCGTGGTCGGCGCCATGGGGGCACCCGGCGTCGTCGCCTACGTGACCGCCAAGCATGCCCAGGTCGGGCTGATGCGCTCGGTCGCCAAGGAGGCCGCGCGCCGGCGCATCCGCGTCAACACGCTGCATCCGGGTCCCGTCGACAACGCCTTCCAGGCCAAGATCGAGGAGAACATCGGCAAGATGGCCGGCGGCATCGATGCGACCAAGATGCTGAACGAGGCCATCCCGCTGCACCGACACGCCGAGCCCGACGAGATTGCCCGCTCGGCACTCTACCTCGCCTCGGACCTCTCGAGCTTCGTTACGGGATCGATGCTGATGGCGGATGGGGGCATGCGCGGCTAGCTGCGAGAACATTCCCTTGTAGGGGACCTGCACGGCTGCGCTCACTTCGGTGACGACACCACGGCGCAGCCCTCCGCTCGGAGGCGGGCGACCTCGCGCATGCCCCAGCGGTAGGTGCGGTCCATCAGCTCGGTGTGGCGGTGCCAGTCGAGGATGCCCATGTCGGGCGGGAACGGCGGCACCAGCAATAGATCGTCGGGGCGCAAGTGGCGCTCGAAATCCTGGCGGTTGGCCATCATCGTGCGCAAGAGCACGGTGCCGACTCCGGGGGCGCGCGGCAGCAGGCGGCGCAGGAACGGGTTGACCATGCACTTGAGCAGGTGGTTGCGCCCCGGCAGCGAGCGGTAGTCGACCTCGAAGCGCTCGAGCTTGGGCACCTCGAAGCTGATGACCACGTTGGGGCCGCTTTTCAGCTCGTGCATGACGCGCACCGGCACGTTGTCGAGGATGGCGCCGTCGACCAGCATGTGGCCGTCGGCGGTGTAGTAGGGCGGCAGCAGCACCGGCACCGAGCCGGTGGCGCGCACGGCCTCCCACAGGTCGCCCTGGCGGTGGCGGTGCAGGTCGTAGCTCGACAGGTTGGTGGAGACGGCGAAATACGGGATCCACAGATCCTCGATATTGACGCCGCCATAGTGGTTGGCGAGCTGGCGGTCGTAGTGGGTGTGGTCGAGCAGGCTGTAGCGTGGCACGGTGTAGCGGCGCATGGCCTTGTTGGTGACGAAGATGTCGTGGGTGGCGCGGTCGACGTCGTCGGGGTGGATGCCCATGGCGAAGGCGGCCGTCATGGCGCCGCCGCCGCTCGTGCCGCCCATGATGTCGAAGGTGAGGCCGGACTGGACGAGGGCCTTGTAGAGGCCGACGTGGGCCGAGCAGTAGGCGCCGCCGCCGCAGGCAACGAGGCCGAGCGCGGTGCCGTTGACGAAGCGGTAGAGGCGCTCGACGTCGGCCACCGTGTCGAGCGCGACGTGGTGGTGCATGGCGATGTTGCGGGAGCTGAGCCAGCGGGCGGTGCCGGAGATGGGCGCGTGGGTTGGATGCAGCAGGACGAGGCGCTGGGCGTCCGGGGGCAGCAGCTCGGAGGCCAGCCGCTCCAGCGCGTTGGGGCGGGGGTCGGCGTCGTGCATGCCGACGGCGAGCACGAGGTCGGCCTGGCGGATCGCCTTCTCCGACCAGGGCGTGAGCTCGTCCTCGGCCACAAACAGCACATAGTCGTACTTGGCCTCGAGCGCGTTGAGCGCGCGCGTTGCTTCCGCGCTGTCGATGCGCACCGACGGGGGCAGCACCGACTTCGCCATCTCGGGCCGCACCAGGAACGTGCGGTTGCTGCGCCGGAAGGCCCGGGTCAGGCCGACCAGGAACGCCTGGGGCAGCTCGCTCGCACCGGCGCGGATGAGGGCGATAGTGCGCGGCCGCGGGTCGGGCGGGGCAGCCCGCTCGACGTTGGCCTCGGCCACGCGCCGCGCCATGGTGACGGTGAGCGTGCGCCAGATGGACGGGCTCTTGGCCGAGAGCTCCTCGAACTCGGCGCGCTTGAGGCGCAGCACCAGGCTGTCGCGCATGGCGGTGACGGTGGCGGTGCGCGGACCGCCGGCGAGGAAGGCGATCTCGCCGATCGGCTGGCCCGGGCCCAGCTCGGCGATCACCTGGCGGCGGCCCTCGATGGTGACGGCGAAGCGGCCCGTGACGACAATATAGAGCGCGTCCGCCGTCTCGCCCTGGCGCACCAGGGTGTCGCCGCGCTTCAGCGTCATGGTCTCGAGCTCGGCGGCCAGCCGCATGCGCTCTGCCGGATCGAGATCGGCGAAGATCTCGACCGCGTCGAGGCCATGCTCGGGGAGCTGGGGCTTCATCGGCGCTGGTTGTGTTCGTCTTGTCTCGCGCGGGCGTTTCCGGCGCCAGCCTAGCCCAGGTTCGCCGCCGAGAGAATGTCGTGTCGCGGATTGGGCTTAAGCGGCCAGGCCCGCGCTGCGACCAGCTTGACCCCAAAAGCCGGGTTGCGCGGTCATGTCAAACTTTGGGACGGAAAGACCCATCGCCGCTGCAACTACTTGAGCAACTCCCAGAAGATGCCGGCGACCGACACGAAGCCCAATGTGAAGACCAGCGTTCTCACGTAGGGAATGGCGAGCAGATAGACCACGGCGTGCGTCAGCCGTAGCCAGAAGAAACTCATCGCCCAGAAGGCCGTCATCGCATTGGCCTTGCCGGAGACGTGAGCAACGATCACGAGCGCCGCAAACGGCGCAAAGCTTTCCACAGCATTGAGATAGGCACGGTCGGCGCGCCTGCCCCACAGCGGAACGGGTCGCGGCGTGGGATCGACATAGTTTGGCGGCGCAAGAAAGCCGTTCGTCACCACCTGGGAGACGATGTAGGGAATCCAAAGCGCAGCCGTAAGAATTGCCGTGCAAGCCAGATACCAAAGATCGGCCGTCATGATGCGTCTCCCGTGAGCGTGAATGCGATCGCCACCCGTGAACTGGTTATGCAGCGCGCTCCGTACGACGTTTGAGATCGGCGGCAAACGTATTGAACGTCGGTTGAAGATCGGGGATCGATCGGGTGATCAAAGGTGCGAGCAGACCGCTGAACTCCTCGCGCATGGCAAACTCGACCTCGCCATCCGACGTCGGTGTCAGCGTGTAGCTGCGGGTGCCCGTGAACAGTCCGAGCGGCATACCACCGGTCCACACCATTCTTCGAGGGGGCACGAACTCGGTGACCTTCAACGGAAAAGCCCGCCCGGGTGTAGCCTTGGCATGGACGGTCACAGTCTCGCCGGCTGCGATCCGCCCGACGATCTTGGCGACGGTCGAATTCCAATCCGGGTAACCGGCGGCGTCCGTGAGCAATGCCCATACGGTCTCAGGGCGAGCACGGATCGTGATCGAGGTCGCGAAGCTTTTCATGCCTCAGATGGTAGCATGGATGTTACGCATGGCAAGTCGCCGCTAGGCTGCCGCTCGTGACAATGCGACCAACACGACGTCCCAAGACCGCTCGTAACGTGGCGCCCACTCTGTCCACAAGCCCTCACTGCCGGGCTTCGGCTTGTGGATGACGGTCACGCGCGTGCCGCCCTCCTGGGCAGCGAACGTGATCTCGACCTCCGTCGGTTTTTCGGGGCCGGTGGCAATGAAAAAATCGAGCAGAATGCGGCTCGGGAACTCCCAGGATCGAACGCAGCCAAGCTCCACCTCGTGCCCATCGCGTGCGCGTTCGTAGAACCGTCCACTTTGCAGTAGAAATATCTCGCTCATTGGGTCCTGGGTGTGGCGCCGGCCTGCGGGCCACCACTGCCCGATTTTCTGGGTGAAGAGCTCGAAAGCTGCCAGTGGAGCCAGGGGCAACAGCACGGACTTGACCATCATCGCCGGGCAAGCTCCTCGAGGCGGGCCAGCGCCGTGTCCCAGAACTCGTCGACGAATTCGCGGACGCTGGCAAAGCCGTGCATGCGAACAGAATAGATATTTCGGGTGCCTTCCTCCCGGGTTTGCACAAGACCGGCATCCATCAGCACGCGCAGGTGCCGCGACACGGCCGGCCGGCTCACGGGAAGCCCTGCGGCGATTTCTCCGACCGAAAGCGGGCGAGCGCGCAGCTCATGCAGTATGGCGCGCCGCACGGGATTGCCGAGGGCATCGAGTGCATGCATGGTATGTAACCAATACGTTACCGTCCAGCGGTTGACAAGAGGGTCGCCCGCAGTCGGTGCGATGGTGACGTCCGCATCATCAAGATTGGGTTCATCACGAAGATTGGGTTCATCACACGCGACTGGCAAGATCCAGGAACGGTCGCGACCTGCCTTGGGCGCGCAGTGGTCGGCTGCAAGCGACCGGAAACGGACCGCGCGACCTCAGCCTAATCGCTGGATGGACTTTGCAAACCTGCACTAGACTGGCGTCAGCAACAGGCACCTGGCGCCAATCAACCATGCGCAATCCCATCCTGATCGAGCTGACGCGGGGGAGGCTCGTCGAGAGTGTGCATAGGGGCGCGGTGGCCATCGTGCAGGCCGGCGGCGAGGTTGTGGCCTCGGCGGGCAATGTGGCGGCGCCGGTGTTTCCGCGCTCGGCCATCAAGGGGCTGCAGGCGCTCAGCTTCGTGCAGAGCGGGGCGGTGGAGCGCTGGGGCTTCGGCGAGGCCGAGATCGCTATCGCCTGCGGCTCGCACTCGGGCACGGCGCGGCACGCAGGCCTGGTCGAGGCGATGCTTGGCCGCGTCGGGCTGACGGCGGCGGCGCTCGGCTGCGGCGTGCACGAGCCGATGGACGCGGCCACGGCGCGAAAGATGATCCGGGCGGGGGCCGAGCCTACCGCCCTCAACCACAACTGCTCGGGCAAGCACGCGGCGATGCTGGCCACCGCCGTGCATCTGGGCGAGCCGGCCGACGGCTACTGGCGGCCCGAGCATCCGGTGCAGGTGCGCATCCGCGCCGTGCTGGAGGCGATGACGGGCGCGGCGCTGACGGCTGACGTGCGCGGTATCGACGGCTGTTCGGTGCCGAACTGGGCGATGCCGCCCGCCGGGCTGGCGCGGGCGTTCGCGCGGCTGGCGATGGGCGAGGGCCTGGAGGCGACGCAGGCGGCAGCGTGCCGGCGCATTGCGAAGGCCTGCTGGGCCCATCCCGAGCTGGTCGCGGGGCCGGGACGGCTCGACACGCGGGTGATGGGCAGCCTCGGCGGCAGGGTGCTGATGAAGAGCGGCGCGGAGGGCGTCTACTGCGGGGCGCTGCCCGAGCGGGGCTTGGGGTTCGCCCTCAAGATCGACGACGGCGCCAAGCGGGCGGCCGAGGCGGTGGTGACAGAACTCATCGCGCGCGTGTATCCCGAGGCGCGGACGCTCGGCCCCGAAGCGCGCATCACCAACTGGCGCGGGCTCGCCGTGGGGGAGGTGCGGGCTTCGGCGGCGCTCGCGACAACGCTGGAGCTGCTGTAGGTTGTGTCAAGCGGAGCGCAGACACAACGCTTGTCGCGATCTCAGGTGCGTTGGGTCATCGCTCCGCTCGACCCAACCTACATGGCAGGCGCCCGAGGCAGGCCGTCAGGATCTCGAGGCCGCCGGTGAGGGCTTGGTCCCAGGTGAGCGGGCAGGCGCCTGTGCGGCCGCGGCTCGGAGAGCCGGGCCGGGCGAGCGTGGCAGGCAGGTGGATGAAGCCGACGCGGCGGCCCTTCACGTCGCGGGCCTGGCAGAGCGAGTGATAGAGCGTGGCGTTGCACAGGTAGGCGCCGGCATCGCGCGACACGAACGCAGGGATGCGGCGGCGGCGCAAGCGGGCGACGATGTACTGCACGGGCAGGCCGGCGGCGAGATGGGCGGCGCCGTCCGCGCGGATGGCGGGTGCGTCCGGCAGCGCGCCCGACGCATCGGGGGCCGATGACCGCACGTTGCAGGCGCGCTGCTCGATCTCGAAGCCGCGCGCCCGCGACGAAACGCCGAAATGCAGGACGAGATCGGGATTGAGGCCGGTCAGAACGTGGTCGAGATGGCGCGGGGCGGCGGACCACTCGGTCGCCAGGATCTCATGCGCGATGCGCACGCCGGGCAGCGCGCGGGCGCCGGACTCGGCCAGCTCCGGCACCAGGCGCATGGTGGCATTGACCGGCACGCCCGGGAATGGGCCGAAGCCGGTGATGAGGACAGTGGTGCGCGCGGCGTGCGCGGTCATGTGGTGTCTCTGGTCGCAGGGGCGCCGAGGCCTATCATCGCCACCAGCTCGGCGACCGCAAGGGCCGGCGTGCGCCGGCCGGAGCGCACCTCGCCCTCGAGCTCGGCCAGCCGGGCAGCGACGCGCGCATCGGCCGCCAGCGCCGACAAGAGCCGCTCCTGCAGCAGATCGCGCATCCAGCCGACCGCCTGCGCGCCGCGACGGGCGGCAAACACACCCGATGCCGTCATGGCCTCGCGGTGCTCGATGATCTTCTCCCACAGGGCGTCGAGGCCGCGGTTCTCCTGCGCCGAGATGGTCAGCACCGGCGCCACCCAGCCGGAGGTGGCGGGCGCCAGGATCGAGAGCGCGCCCTGATAGGTCGCCTGCGCCCGCCTGGCGCGCACGACGTTGTCGCCGTCGGCCTTGGTGATGGCGATCAGGTCGGCGATCTCGACGATGCCGCGCTTGATGCCCTGCAGGTCATCGCCCCCGCCGGCGAGCAGGAGGACTAGGAAAAAGTCGACCATGCCGGCGACGGCGACCTCGGACTGGCCGACGCCGACCGTCTCGACGATGACGATGTCGAAGCCGGCCGCCTCCAGGAGCGCCATCGACTCGCGCGTCTTGCGGGCGACGCCGCCGAGCGTGCCGGAGGTGGGCGAGGGACGGATGAAGGCTGAGCGGCTCTGCGCCAGGCGCGCCATGCGGGTCTTGTCGCCGAGGATGGAGCCGCCCGAGCGGGTGGAGGTGGGGTCGACGGCAAGGACCGCGACCTTGTGGCCGGCCTCCACCAGGTTGATGCCGAGCTGATCGATGGCGGTCGACTTGCCGACGCCCGGCACACCGGTGATGCCGACGCGGTGCGCCTTGCCGGTGGCGGGCAGCAGACGCTGCAGCAGCTCCTGGGCCAGCGCCAGATCCTCGTCGCGGCCGCTCTCGATCAGGGTGATGGCGCGCGCCAGCGTGGCCCGGTCACCGGCGAGGACGCCGCGGGCGTAGTCTTCGAGCGGGGCTAGGCGCCGGCGGACCGCGGCCATCCGTTGGTCTCTCCTCGACGTAGAGCATGGGGAGAATCGCAAGCCGCAACAAGAGCGGCAATGGCCAAGGAAAGGCCGCGTTTGTAGGGTGTGGCTGACGCGCGGTGATGCTAGGGACGCAGTGGGCGGATGATGCGGCGGCTATTGGTGCTGTTGGTTTGTGCGGTTGGGGTCATTGTTGTTGCGGGGGTGCTGATCATGCCGGGATTTGGCGGCGCGTTGGGGCTGCGGGTCCTTCCGGCCCTCTACAGCACCCTGGTGGCCGAGCGCGTGCCGGTGGAGGCCGGCGTGCGCTATGGCCCGCACGCGCGCAACCGGCTCGACGTGTACCGCCCGCCCCCGTCTGGTCTCGCGGGCGTGGACACGGGGCCGGTCGTGGTCTTCATCTACGGCGGCAGCTGGCGGCGCGGGGAGCGCGGAGTTTACGGCTTTCTCGGCGCCGCGCTGGCCGCGCGCGGCATCACCACGGTGATCCCCGACTACCGGCTCTACCCCGAGGTCACGTTCCCAGGCTTCGTGGAGGACGCGGCGGCAGCGGTCGCCTGGTCGGCCAAGACGTTGGGCGCAGGCGCCGGAAGCAGACGGCCGCTGCTCCTGATGGGCCATTCGGCCGGGGCCCATACCGCCGCGCTCGTGGCTCTCGACGGCCGGTATCTGGCCAGGGCCGGGATCGCGCCAGATGCCATCGCCGGCCTGATCGGCCTCGCCGGTCCCTACGCCTTCGATCCGATCACCGACCCGACGACCAAGGACGTGTTCGCCGGCGCGAACCCGATAGAAGTGCGCCCGGTCGACTTCGTGAAGACGCGGGCGCCACCGGCCCTGCTGATGCACGGGGACAAGGACACGACCGTGAAGGTCGGCAACATGAAGGCGCTGCACGAGGCCCTGACGGGTGTGGGGTCGCGCGTGCGCATGCTGGAGCCGGCCGGCATCGGCCACACCGGCCTGGTGCTCGCCATCTCGCGGCCGCTGCGCTGGCTGGAGGAGATCGTGGGGTTCGTGGAGGGCGTGGCGCGGGAATAGAGAAGGCGCGGAGCAAGCGGCTGCCCCTCACCCTCGGCCTTCGCCGAGGGCAGGCCCTGACCCTCTCCCCGCGCAGGTGGAGCGAACGGTGATCGCGGCGTAGCGCGGGGAGAGGGGATGCGCGCCGCGCCAAAAATGCAAATCGCCCCGGCCGGAGCCGGGGCGATGATGTGCGATGAGGATTTGCGACGGGAGCGGCGAAGAGGCTAGCCGACCTGGCTCCAGGTACCGTCGGGGTTGCGGCAGGCAGTGCCGCGCATGGCCTGCTGGCGGCCGTCGATGTAGACCCGGTGCACGAAGTCGCGGCAGTCGAGGTTGCCGCGCCGGTAGGGCGCCTCGGGGATGACCTCGCCGTAGCGGCCGTTGTCGGGATTGCGCCAGCGCTGCGGCCGGCCCGAGGACCCGCGCTCCCAGGCCTCGTACTCGGCCTGGCGGGCCAGCTCGCGGTCGCGCCCGTCGAGCGACTTGCCGATCTCGTTGCCGACGATGCCGCCGAGCACCGCGCCGACCATGGTGCTGGCCACGCGGCCGCCGCCGCGGCCGAACTGGTTGCCGATCACGCCGCCGGCGACGGCACCGACCAGGGTGCCCGAGTCCTGCTTGGTGGGGCCGTCGGGTCCGCAGGCGGCAAGGGCGAGCGTCGCGCCGAGCGCGAGGAGCAGTGAACGTCGCATGCGAGTAGACCTCCCGTTGGCGCACACCTCGGCCCGCGCGGGGGCCCGAAAATGGGCCAGAACCTCGGAACGTGCACGCAATTTCCTCGCCGTCGAATTCGCTCTTGGATTCGGGCGAAAGTGCGGCCCTTTTGCCACGGCCGTCATAGGCCCGTGTTGCAGATCGGTCAAGTAGCCAGCGGCAGGGTAAGCCGGGCGGACAGGCCGCCGAATTCGGAGGGGGCCAGCTCGAACTTGCCGCTGTAGGAATGGGCCAGGTCGGCGACGATGGAGTGGCCGAGGCCGGAGCCGGGCTTGGTCTCGTCGAGGCGGCGGCCGCGCAGGATCGGATCGGCCATCTGCTCGGGCGTCAGGCCGGGCCCGTCGTCATCGACGTGGATCTCGAGCCAGCTCCTGGCGCCGTTGCCCGGGGGGGCCGACACGGCCGAGGCCGACAGCAGCACGCGCGAGCGCGCCCACTTCGACGCATTGTCGAGCAGGTTGCCCAGCATCTCCTCGAGGTCCTGCCGCTCGCCCTGAAAGCGGGCGCCGGGCGGGCAATCGATAGCGAAGGAGAGCTGCTTGTCGCGATAGATACGCTCCAGCGCGCGGATGATCGATTCGCTCACCGGCCGCACCTCGGTGATGCGGCCGATGACACCGATGCGCGCCGCCATGCGCGCCCGGTCGAGGTAGAGATTGACCTGGTCGGCCATGATCTGCGACTGCTCGGCGACCTTGCGGGCCAGGGGGCTGGGATCATCGCGGGCCTCATTGGTGATGACGGCCAGCGGCGTCTTCAAGGCGTGTGCCAGGTTGCCCACATGCGTGCGCGCCCGCTCGACGACGTCCTGGTTGGATTTGAGCAGGGCGTTGAGCTCCTGCTGCAGCGGCTCGATCTCCTGGGGCAGGTCGACATCGAGGCGGGTCGCTTCGCCCGAGCGGATGGCGGCGAGGCCCTTCTCCATCTTGGTCAGGGGAAAGAGGCCGAAGCGGATCTGGAACAAGGTGACCGCGAGCAGGCCGACGCCGGCCAGCGCCAGCGACAGCGTGAGCCGGGCGCGGAAGGGGCGCAGGCGCGCCTCGACCTCGCCGACATTGCCGGCAGCCGCGATGGAGTAGAGCCGCGCCTTCTTGCCCTGGCCGAAGAGATGCGTGCGCTCGGCGACGCGCAACTTCTGGTTCCAGGGATCGACCAAGTCGGCCCAGCGCACCTCCTTGTCGTTGGGCTCGATGTTGTGCTGGCTCGGCACCGGAATGGTGTCGCCGGTGAGCGAGCGCGACTGCAGCGTGGTGCCCGGCTTGCCGTCGAGCGGCCGGATCTGCCAATACCAACCCGAGTGCGTGATCTGCAGCAGCCCCTCGCCGAGGTCGGTGGTGGGCGTGACGGGCTCGCTCTCGTTGGGCTCGGTGGCGTCGGTGACGACGTTGGCCAGCACCATCTCGATGCGGCGCTCGAAGGCGGATTCGACCTCGGCGCGATACAGCGAATGGATGATCCAGCCGGCCACCGGCAGCGCCACGATGGTCCACGCCGCCGCCGTGATGAACAGCCGGAATGCGAGCGATCTAGCTGTCATCGCCTTCCTGCGAGAGCCGGTAGCCCAGCCCGCGGATGGTCTTGATCATGTCGGGCGGGATCTTCTTCCTCAACCGGCCGATGAACACCTCGATGGTGTTGGAGTCGCGGTCGAAGTCCTGCTCGTAGAGGTGCTCGACCAGCTCGGTGCGCGACACCACGCGCTCGTTGTGGTGCATGAGGTAGGCGAGCAGGCGATACTCGTGAGCGGTGAGCCGGATCGGCTGGCCGTTCATGGTGACGCGGGCCGTCTTGGTGTCGAGGCGCAGGGACCCGCACTCGATGTGGCTCTTGGCGTGGCCGGAGGCGCGGCGCACTTGCGCGCGGATGCGCGCCAGCAGCTCCTCCATGTGGAAAGGCTTGGCAACGTAGTCGTCGGCGCCCGCGTCCATGCCCGCGACCTTGTCGCTCCAGCGGTCGCGCGCGGTGAGGATGATCACCGGCATCTTCTTCTCGGCGCGGCGCCACTGCTCGAGCACGCTGATGCCGTCCATCTTCGGCAGGCCGGTGTCGAGAATGACGAGGTCGTAGGGCTCGGTCTCGCCGAGGAAGTAGCCTTCCTCGCCGTCGAAGGCGGCATCGACGGCGTAACCGGCATCGGTGAGTGCCGTCACCAGCTGGCGATTGAGATCGCGATCATCCTCGACGACCAACACCCGCAAGGCACACTCCCAAGGTCATTGGCGGGGCCGGGCCCCCGGCTATGGCATAGCGCCGAAAAGCGCCAACGCGGTGGCAAGGGTCCGACCGCGGAGGAGCGGCAGTATACAAGGGGCGGCGGCGGTTCGGCTAGCTCGGGGGCGCCAGGGCAGAGGCCTCACATCCTGAGGGTAAATGGGCGCCGCTCGATGGCCGCCGAGGCGCGGATGCGGCCCCAGATGGCAAGGGTGGTGCCGACGATGCCGCCGGCTGCCTGGGCCAGGTGCACGACGTTGTCGCCGAGCTGGCGGATCAGCTCCGGCGTGAGGTCGAGGCCGAGCGCCGGGCCCAGGACGGGGAGCACGGTGGAGAGCGCGGTGATGAGGGTGCCCCAGATGGTGAGCGACTGGCCCCACCATTTGCTCGGCTGCGCGGTGGCGAGCTCGGGAACGGGGAGGTCGGGGATGGGATAGGCGGGCATGGGGGTGGGTTCCTTGGTGGGGGGTGGATGCTGCGTAGGTTGGATCAGCGCGTAACCCAACATTTCCTTGCGGTGCGATGTTGGGTTACGCGCGGATCGACGCTTCGATCACATCAGCCAAGGCGGCCGCGCTAACCCAACCTACGACTTCGCAAGCGAGCGGCACCGGGATAACCCTCGGGACAAGCCCGAGGGCAGGCAGCTACACGGTCGCCGAACGGGGGGTGCCGCGGCCGCGGGAGGCGCTGAGCTGGTAGACGTGGAGCGCGATGGAGGACTGGGGGGCGCCGAAGTCGGCGGTCTGCTGGGCTGAAGTGTAGGTGACGGCGGGGGTCGAGGCGGAGAGCGTGCGCTTGACGGTGGCGCCGTCGAGGATGTCGACCTCGTAGCTCTCGGCGTCCTCGGCGAGCGGCACGTCGATGCCGTCCCAGCTGTCGCCGCCGCTGCGCGTGCGGCGCACCCAGGTGACGGCGAGGTCGCCGCTGGAGCGGGCGCCGCGCACGTGGGCTGGCGCGAGCGGGGCGAGGCCGCGGCCGGAGAAGGCGTGCGTGGTCTCGATGTAGGAAGGGTGGCCGATGTCGCGGCTGGCGGGGCCGCAGCGCCAGGTGTAGGCGAGCCCAATCTCGTCGGGGCCCATGTCGACCAGCGCCAGGGCAGCGTCGAGCAGGGCGAAGCGGCGCCGGCGGCAAGCGGCGTACGCATGGCAGCCTCGGTGCCGGTCTGGCCGCGCAGCAGCATCGAGAGCTCGTAGGTGGCGGGCGCGGTGAGGACGGCCGACTGGAACTGCAGCACCTCCCATTCGCCGTCGGCGTTCTGCAGCGCCGCCGCGTTGGCGCCGCCGAGCAGGGCGAGCTCGGTGGCCGCGGCGAGCGTGCCGCGGTCGAGGCGGACGCGCACCGTGCTGGCGCGGTCGAAGCGCGAGATGGGCCCGACGGGCAGCGGGTCGAGGGTGACGCCGGTCACGGCCGGGGCGACCGCCAGCGCCTTGAGGAGGAAGTTGGCGCTCTCGGGCGAGCGGTGGAAGGCGATCGAGCCGGGCCAGGGGCTCTGGGCGGCGACGACGTAGCCCGCAGGCGGCGGCTCGTCGCCGCGCAGCAGCGGCAGATCGAGGAACAGCACGAACGGCTGGCCGACGACGATGCCGGGGCCGCCGCCGGTGCGCTGGCGGACGGCCGGCGTGGCGCCGCCGTAGACCTCAGGATCGATGCCACGGGCCTCGACGTCGCGCACGCCGTGCTCGCCGAGCTCGGTGATGCGCAGGAGGCGCGTGCGCCCGTCGGTCTCCAGCGAGACGAGGTCGCCGGGCTCGAGCGCCAGCAGGCTCGGCGGCAGCGAGAAGGCGGCGCGCTCGCGCGCGGCCCAGGTCTCGAAAAGCCAGGTCTCGGCGATCGCTGCGGCCTGCTCGTCCTCCAGCACCAGCGGCAGGTCGGCCTGGGCCACGCGGCCGCTCTTGCCGGCGAGGCGGCGCGCCTCCTCGACAGCGGGGGGATAGCTGCCGGCCGCCGAGATGAAGGTCAGCTTGGCGGAGGAGGGAAGGTCGGTCTCCTGCGCACGGGTGAGCGTGGCCAGCGCGTCGCCGGGACGGCGCTCGACCAGAGCGTCGGGGGTGAGCCCGGCCGCAATCGTGGCGATGCCGCGTTGGGCAAAGACGATGGCGCCGTCGCTCTCGCGCGCGTCGATGAAGAAAGCGAGCTCGAGCGGCTGCAGCGCCTCGCGGGCGGAGAGCACGCGGTCGATGACGAAACCGGTGAGGGTGCCGGAGAGCGCGCTGGCGTCGTGCGTGGAGAAGCCGTAGTCGGCGAGGATGGCCGAGACGGAGGCCGCCAGCGGGAGATTCGAGAGGCGGCCGGTGATCCAGTGGCCGAGGCGCCAGTTGGCGCCGTCGCCCCAGCTGGCGGTATCCGTGGGGAAGGCTGGATAGGGCCGCGCGTCCCAGCAGTAGACGTGCACGTGATCGAGGTCGAGCATGCGGCCGCCGTAGACCCCGGAGACGGGGTTGGCGCCGGCGACATAGTCGGGGCTGGCGGGATCGAAGGCCTCATGGAAGGCCTGCAGGTAGCGGCGCTGCATCAGGTCGTCGCGCGTGCCCCGCGAATAGTAGGGCAGGAACGACTCCGAGCTCTTGGGGTCGATGAAGACGTTGGGCTGGTTGGCGCCCTTGTCGACGGCGGGGCAGCCGAGCTCGGTGAACCAGACGGGCTTGGCCTCGGGAACCCAGGCGGTGGGCGAGCCGGATTCGATGCCGCCAGGGCGATTGTAATGGGCGTTCTGCCACCAGGAGAGCAGGTCCTTGAAGCGGAACACCCAGGGCTTGCCATAGCCGTCGGTGATGGCGGTGCGCGTTTGCGCGTTCCGGTTGGCGGCGCTGGCGTAGTACCAGGCGTGGCCCTCGCCAGCGAAGATGTTGGCGCGCAGGTAGGCGAGGTCGTAGGGGGAGAGGACGCCAGCCTGCCGGTCGGCGTGGGCGGTGCCGTCGCGCCAGTCGGCCAGCGGCCAGTAGACGTCGATGCCGATGGCGTCGATGTCGGCGGAGGCCCAGAGCGGATCGAGGTGGAAATAGACGTCGCCCGAGCCGTCGGGCGGCTGGTGGCCGAAGTATTCCGACCAGTCGGCGGCATAGGCGACCTTGGTGCCGGGGCCGAGCACGCTTCTGACGTCGGCGGCAAGATCGATGAGCGCGGCGACGAAGGGATAGGTGCTGGCGCTGTCGCGCACCCAGGTCAGCCCGCGCATCTCCGAGCCGATGAGGAAGGCGTCGACGCCGCCCGCTGCGACGGCCAGATGCGCGTAGTGCAGGATGAAGCGGCGGTAGGACCACTCGTTCGGGCCGGAATAGACGACGCTCCCGCCGTCGATGGCGAAGTCGGAGGGCGCGGCGGTGCCGAGGAAGGCAGCGATCTGGGTTGCTGCAGTAGCGGTCTTGTCGGGTGTGCCCGGCTGGCCGGGAGCCGGCGCGACGGTGATGCGGCCGCGCCAGGGATAGAGCGGCTGGGAGGCGGCGCCAGTGTAGGGGTCGGGCAGCGCGTTGCCGGCCGCCACGTCCATGAAGACGAAGGGGGCGAGGGTGACGATGTGGCCGCGGGTCTGGAGATCCTGGATGGCGGCGACGACGGCCTCGTCCGACGGCGAGCCGCCGTAGGCCGCGCGGCCATCGACCTGGCTGACGAGGTGGGCGTCGGGGCGGGATTGCCCGGCCACGCCCCACACCAGCGGCGCGGTGATCTTGTCGACGGCATCGACGCCGGGGCGGATGGTGCAGTGCTGGGCCCTCAGGTCGTCGCCGAACCAGCCGACGATCAGCGACACCGAGCCGACGTTGGGGAGGGCTGACTCCATCTGGTCGAGGGCGACCTGCCAGTCGGTGCCGCCCTGCAGGGTGTGGATGTTCTCGGACGCACTCGCAACGCTGCCGGTCTTGCGCGAGACGGGCTCGGTTGCGTAGACGAACTCGCCGGCACCGGGGATGAGGCACACGGCGCGCACCATGGCATCGAAGGCGTCGACCGGGCGGTGCACCTCGAAGGAGAGCTGCGGCAGGCGGTTGCCGAAGGGGCCGAGCGCCATGTGCTCGAAGACGATGTAGGCGAGGCCGCGGTAGGCGGGGGCATTGCCATCGAGAGTTCCTGGGCCTTCCTTGGCCTCGACCAGGCTGTCGGGCAGCTGGTCCTCGCGGCCGTGGTAGAGGCGCCAGGTGACGGTTGCGAGGTCGAGCTCGCGGCCGTCGGCCCACACGCGGCCGATGCCGGAGATCTCGCCTTCGCAGAGCGCGACGGCGAAGTTGGCGAAGTAGCGGTAGTCGATGGTGGTGGAGGGCGTGGATGAGCCGCCGCCCTTGCCGGAGCCGCCGGAGTCGGTAGCGCGCACCACCTCCTCCTCGAGGTTGCTGGCCCAGATCACCTGTCCGCCGAGGCGCGCGCGGCCGTAGAGGCGCGGGATCGGCGCGCCTTCGGAGGAGGCCGTGACGCGCAGCTCGGAGAGGCGGGGCCCAGCGAGGATGCGCGCCTGGGCCGAGGGACCGAGCAGGGACTGGTCGATGTAGGCGCCGGCCAGCGCGCCGACCTGGGAGCCGAGCGTGGCGCCGGTGAGCGTCACGCCGAGGATGGAGAGGCCGGCGGGCGCGAGCGCGCCGCCGACCGCGGCGCCGGCGGCTGCGAGGGCGAGGGTGGCCATTGGGGGAGTAGGTGGTGAGTGGTGAGTGGTGAAATGAGCGAATAGTGAGTAGCCAATAGCGTTGGCAGGGCGCATCCAGGCGTCAGACCTACCGGCGGTGGCCGAGGACAGGTCGGCGCCTAGGTCCGGCGCATGGACCGTGCCAATGGTGCGGCCAGCTATGCCTGCTTCTGCACCTCATCGCGCAGCATCGTCAGGAAGGTGACGACGCCTTTGCCTTCGTAAAAGACGATGTCGGAAGGCATGGACCACCATATGTCTTTCAACTGATCGTCGCTGTAACGGCCGCTCAGGAGTTCATCGATGAAAGCTTTGATCACCGGGCGCTCATGGGGCTCGATGCCGAGCAGGGCAACCTGCATCAACTCCTGTGGTGTGGTGATCTCGAGCCCCTGCACCAGGTTTCTACAGACCTTCTTGAACTCCTGGGGTGCTGAAACATTCATAGTTCAATCCCTGTTGGTCGGCCAAGCTCTAAGAACGTAATACCCCTTCGGGCTGCATGCCTATCCCCATAGGTCCGGCGGCGCCCGAGAAATCCCCGCCGGAACAACGATGTAGGCGGGGAGCGTCGGAAGCGGCGGCCGACGCGCTTGTGCTCTGATTTCTCACGGTTTTCGGCGTGCCTACCTGATCAAAGGGGATAGGCATGTTCGGGCTGCGGGCGGTTCTTATGATATGCGCGGTTACCCCATACGTTGTTCGCATTCTGGGCTGGGAACGGTCGTTCGGTGCATAAGCCTCATATCCGGTCGGCGAGTCATAATCGGCGTGAACGTACATGAAAGGCAGCAAAAGTGGAAAACGGCCCTGCACAAAGGCCTGATCCCCTGTTGATTTTGAGAAAGAGCTGAGTTCACGAGCTTGTTGGCGGCCTCCAATGATGTGAATGACCCCGCGCGCTTTTCTCCGGTGCTGACAATGAACGGAATATTTCGGCGGCTCCCCAGAATTCTCGTCTTGAGATATTCTTCCGGCTTGTTGACGTGGCGTTCGAAGGTGTGGCCGCCAAGCACATCCTCTTCCAGTATATCGACTGGATAGCCGCCACCCGCGGGTGTGGGTACTTCAGTGCTGTCCCCGGTGGTCCAGCGGCCGATTGCATCGCGGAGTTGTGCCGGGTTGAAGTTCGCCTTGAACAACAAGCGCTTCAGTCGAATGGCCGTGAGCAACACGGTGTAGCCGCCAAGCTCGGCGCGCAACTCGGCGATCTTGTTCGTCTGGCGCATTGAGATTGGCAGGCTAGTCATCGGTGAAAGGCATCAGATCGCGCGCAAACGGCGTGTGGTGACCACTCAGTCAGTCGGAGCGTGTGGGCTGCCCCTCTCCCACGGAAGAGCGGGGAGGGGGAGCTTAGGATACCCTGAACAATAACCGCTACGATTTCTGCGGGCGTCGTGGTCTGACGGTGTAGTTCCAGTCAGGATGGAAGGTGTCGCCGGTGATGTTGAGACGCTT
>Ga0247727_10000797_pt1 | contig 77075 bp, 86 predicted proteins | sample WisWelCaveWW1625_FD_202498 | JGI IMG/M metagenome (GOLD analysis project Ga0247727, IMG submission 202498) | Biofilm microbial communities from Wishing Well Cave, Virginia, United States - WW16-25 | ecosystem: Environmental > Aquatic > Deep subsurface > Groundwater > Cave microbial mat | place...
ATGTTACGCAGTTTACTTGCAAACAAGCCTTTTCGACAGGATTAACAAGATTAACAGGATTACGTTTCAATCCTGTTAATCCTGTTAATCCTGTCTATCGGGTTTTTGTCTGCGTAACGTGAGTTACCATGTTATAATTCCCACGCAGAGGATTGATTCAATCGAGAGGGAAAATTATGGCTACCGCAATCCGTGAGCAATTGCATCAACAGATTGACAACTTGCCTGATGAGGTTGTTCAAATCGTTGCCGACTTTGCGTTGTTTGTAATGGCGCGACGACAAATTGCGCCAACGTTTATGGATTGGTCAAATGACGAGTGGCAGACATTCGCGCTTGACCAATTCTTGCGCGACGATGATACTGTCGAATATACCTTGAGCGACGCGCAAGAAATTTATCATCCATGAAAGCGGGCAGGATTGGGAAACAAAGTGGAAAGTTGATATGCGACAAAGGCGCGCTTGAATGAAAAGGTCAGGAGACATCATGATCGCAGAACAACCTACGGTTTATAGAGTGATGACCGAGATTCGGCGGCTGACGCCGCAAGAACAACTCGACTTGCTTGAAGAAATTGCCGCGCTCTTGCGCGCGGCTCTGCCCGTTCACCCCACGCGCAATATTTTGGAATTGCAAGGTCTGGGCGCATCGCTTTGGCAAGGGGTGCGCGCACAAGAGTACGTAGCACAGGAGCGCGCGGCATGGTATGGGTAGAGCAGCTGGAAGGGCATATCGTTGCGCTCGATACTTCACCGTTCATTTCTTTTATCACACAAGAAGCGCCGTATGCAGAGTTGTTGCAACCGCTATTTGCCGCAATTGCTCAAGGCAAAATCCGCGCGGTCACTTCAACCGTCACTTTGGTTGAAGTGTTGGTGCGCCCGTTACGCGAGAAAAATTCCGAGTTGGCGGCGGAATATCAGGACATTTTGATCCACTCGGCGAATCTCACAACGTATCCGTTATCGCCAGAGATTGCGCTTGAGGCAGCGGAATTGCGCGCCACGCTGAACCTGCGTACTCCCGATGCGATTCAAGTTGCAACGGCGCGGGTCAGTGGCGCGGATACTTTTATCACAAATGATGTGCGGTTGCGCGTACCAGAGGGATTGACGCGGTTGATTTTGGATGATCTGCTAAAGCGACAGACGGAAGCAAAAGGGGAATAAAATGAAAAAGAGAACGGACGAGCTGTGTGTGGCTCGTCCGTTTTTTTATGCCCGCACCTTTTTCTTTTTGCGTGTTCCATTTGTAACTTTTGCTCGCCCATTCTGTTTCGGCGCGGCATTCATCTTTTTCGGCATGATGCGAATTTCAACCTCGGCATCCAACGCGTCCGCCACTTTTCTTAGAAACCTGAGATTGCGAAAACCGTAGCCGCTTTCGAGACGCGCAATGCTCGGCTGTTTCGTTCCCACTTGGCGCGCGAGTTCGGCGTGGGAAAGTTTTTTGAGGATGCGGAGGCGTTTTAATTCGTAGGCGGGCGCAAGCGCTTCATACGCCGCGCGAAATTCGGGGTCTTGAAATTGTTGGTGTAGAAATTCTTGATGAGTATTGCCTGTCATTGGAAAGGCAATATAACAAAATGATTATGGGGCGTCAAACAGATACGCGCGTATCCGATTATCCGTTTATCCGCTTTTCACATCCGTTGGCAGATGGTGTGGGCGCGCGAGGACAGGTTGGGGCGATTGACGGAGTTGGCGAGGGGAAGGATAAACCGAATACATGCACTCATCGGTTTGTGGATGTGAATGACCAAACCAAGGAGCCAATCCACCCAAGGACTGTCCAACCGAGCAAGAGATTAAGCACAAAGATTGCCATTACATTTGGATGCTTGCGCAGAATGGCAATTAACGATGGAATAAAATACGCGAACCCAATGACAATTACCCAGCACAAGGCACTCAATAGAATGACAATATCGTTGCCCTGTTGCAGGGGTATTGAGAACTGCTGCATGGTATTCCTCCTTTTCGGGTGAGTGCATTTAGAAAAACAAAAACACCCGCCGTTCACGCGCGCACGCGCGTAACGACAGGTGTTTTCAGTTTGCGAGTCGAGATGATGATTAGAACAAACGTTCAGGGGGGGGGGGGTAAAAATAAGTTTGATTTTGCGAATTTTGGAACATGGGCATTGGCTCCGCAGATAAACTGAACGTGGTGAAAACGATTATAGCAGAAAAATTGGAAACGCGCGCGATGAATTTTTAGGGGACCGAAGAATAATAATTCAGTGCAAGCATAGTTTGCGAGCAAACGAAGGAACGAAAGAGTACAACGAAAGAGTATCTTGTTGTTGGCGAGCTTTTGTTCTTTCGTTTGCCGTTGTTTTCTAAACAACGGGCGCTTTGATTGATCTAAAACTCTTTAGGATCGCATCCACAATCTCCAGCGCCGCATTCGGTTTCCCCACCCGTTTCGCTTGCGCCCTCATACTTTCCAAACGCGCTGGCTCCCTGAGTAACGCGACGGCGGCGGCAGGTGCCATTTCAGCCATGCGTAATTGCAAGCCCGCGCCGCTGCCCGCGACAAAATCCGCGTTCCATTCTTCTTGCCCCGGTATCGGATCAATGATCATCATCGGCGTCCCGCGCGCGAGAATTTCGCTCACCGTCAAACCGCCCGCTTTTGTAATTACGAGATCGCTCGCCGCAATCAAATCATCCACGAAATCTATAAAGCCAAGATTCAACACACGCAGCGTCGCGCCATTTCTCAAGTCCTCGATCTCTTGCTCTAACTCCTCATTGCGCCCCGCGACAATCACTAACGTGCCGCGCAAATCGGTTTTCAATAATTCTTGCGCGACGCGGCGAACACGCTTGCTTTGAATCCCGCCGCCTAATAAAGTAATCAGATGTTCAGTATTCAGTCCGATGCGGGCGCGCGCGTCCGCGCGATTTTTTTCAATCGCCAATTCGGGTTTGACGGGAATGCCCGTGACGTGAATCAACGCGGGATCAACCGCGCGCGCTATCATCGCGTCGCGCGTCAATTCGCTCGCCACAAAATACGCGTCCACGCCATTTTGAATCCAATCGCTGCTGATCATGAAATCGGTAATCACTTCATACAGCGGCGCGCCAAGTTTGCCTTTGCGTTTGCGCGGCAATAAAATTTCAAGCGGCATAAAATGTGTGCCGATGATAATGTCGGGCGCGTATTTTTTGACAAAGCGCTGCAGCGGCAATGCAAACATCGGACGCTCGGCGCGCCCACGCCATTTGTTTTTGCTTGCCGCCGATTGCGGATCGCTCACATCCCCGCTTTCGTAAAACATTTTCCACAGCAGCGGCGCTTTTTCGCTCGTCATGGTGTAACTGCCGACAACAGCGCGCTGCAACACCTTGCCCCCAAATTCCAAAACATCTTGTACGACAACATCGCGCACGCCGCGCTGCGCGAACGCGCGCTGCAGCGCGTTCGCCGCGCTGGCGTGCCCGCCGCCAATCGAGGCGTGGAGGATGAGGATGCGAGGATTCATTGCGCGCGATTCTACTTGAGGTGAAAGGGATTGGCAATGGTGAGGACCCAATGGCGCAGCGCATGGACGCGTTGTTGATACATGCCCACGACAAACGCTTGAGAGTTGCCCGCGCCAAATTCCAATCGCCCAAGCGCGTGGACAAGATAATAGATGCCAGTGCGTTTGTACCAACGCTGTCGCTGTTGAAACGCGGCAGTAGCGCCTGCCGTCATGGTCGTTGGAATGTCGCGCCCAAATACGGCGAGCGCGGAAAACGAGCTGTCGGCGGTGCCGACGAAAAATTGGGTTCGCCGCAAAAGTTCAAGATCGACTAACGCGTCTTGAATCGCTTGCGGCGCTGCGCGATCCAAACTGCGCGGAGTGGTGGAAACGACGCGCGTGCCGTAACGCTGCACAAACTGTTCGCGAACGCCATGATACACGCTCGCGCTTTGTGTAAACGGATCGGTTGCGCCGTCATCCGTGCATAAAAGAATGCCCGCATCGGGCGCAACCGCGAGATCATTGTCCACCGCGTAGAGTGCAGCGTCCAAATTCGCCACGCAGTCAGGACGCGCGCGGTAATAGTCTCCGCGCCACAAATGTACGCCGATCATGATCGGGCGAAAAAATTTTTGTTGAAAGGATTCGATGCGCGCGGCGATGGGGGGGATCGGTTGCATATCATTCCAGAGCGCTTGCGCGCGTCGCTCGAGCGGAACATGCTCCACACAACGCTGGGGCTGAATCAACCAATGATGATAGCGGAGACGCAATGTGTGTCCTTGCGCGCGAAGCAGATCGGGAAATTTTGTGGGCGGCACGCGGCGCAAGTCGCGCCACTGCTGCGGATCAAACTCGCGTATGAGTCGAACATTGCAATCCTGCTCAAACAATTGATCAAACGCACAATAACAAGTGGCGTCGAGAGACCACGCCATTTCAAACACGCGCCCACTTGCCTCGGCGAGCGCGCGCCCCGAGAGCAAAACCATCAACCGATTGCTCAAGCTGTCGCCCGAATAGACGATGAGTGTACGCGGGGAGTTGTTCATGCGTGTGATCGAGTCCGATCCAATCATTGACGTATTTTTATGCGCGGTTAGAATGGGCAAACCAATGGAGGTAAAAATGACAGAGTCATTATATTATCATCCGCAAGGGAACGTGATTCACCAGACGCTCGATCACGAAACGGTGATTATCAATCTGGATAACGGACGTTATTATAGTTTCAATGCGCCCGCAAGTTTCATTTGGGAATGTTTGATGAAACTATATGCGGTGCATGAAATTGCGGATTGTTTTGCGCGGCGCGGCAATGGCGATGCGAGTGAATTGAGTCAAGCCATCGCAACCTTTGTAGCGGAACTGGTCAATGAAGAACTCATCGTCGCTGCGCCAAATGCAGCGCACGACCGAGAGGTCCTTGAAATTGCGGATGTTTTTTTTGAAACGCCGCAGATGGAAAAATTTACGGACATGGAAAAATTGATCCCGCTCGATCCGATTCATCAAGTCGGCGCAATGGGCTGGCCCTTTCCCCAAGCGAACGCGAAATAATTCGCGCGATGGACACATTTCCCACTGCGCGCGCGTATGTGAATGAAATCGCCGCAACGTTTGCAAGCGCGGCGCGGCGCGCGGGTGGGATACGCGAACGTTTTCTCTCGATTGCAACACACACGGCGCGTTTGCATTTTGCGGGCGACGCGCTGCTCCCCCAAATCATGCCCGCGTTAGCGCACCTCGAAACCTCCAACTCCCCCGCCCCTTTGCTCCTCTTGCTTTTTGATTCCGCTACAACCCGCACGCCATTGCAATTGCCCACGCCACAAGAATTTTCTGCGGCGGAGGAGGGGTGGTTGTATGCGGATGAGGAATATCATATTTTGTGGAACCCCTTTTTCAAAACCTTGACGCTGTTGGACGCGGCGCGCGGGGAGGGAATTTTTTGGGCGGAGGATGCCAACGCGTTTTCGTACCACGAAGCGAGTTTTCCGTTACGCAATCTTTGGCAATGGTGGCTCAAGCCGCGCGGCTTGCAACTCGCGCACGCGGCAGCCGTTGCCAATGCACGCGGGGCAGCTGTGATTGTCGGCACGAGCGGCGCGGGAAAATCTACCGTCGCGTTGGCGTGTTTGGAGTCCGCGCTGAATTATTTGGGCGATGATTTTGTGCTGCTGCGCGCGGAACCGGAACCGCGCGTTTTCAGTTTATACAATTCCGCCAAATTGCACGCGCACCATTGGCGGCGTTTTCCGCATTTGCAAAACGCGGTGAGCAACGCGGCGCGTCTTGATTCCGAAAAAGCATTGATGTTTTTGCATAAACATTTTCCTGCAAAAATTCAATTGGACGCACCCGCGCGCGCCATGTTCCTGCCGCGCGTCGTAGGAACAGGTGACACGCGCGCGCGAAAAATTTCTGCGGCGCGTGTCTTGCGCGAACTTGCGGTAAGCACAATTTTTTTATTGCACGGCGCGGGGAAAAATGAATTTGACGCGCTGGCAAATTTTGCGCGGCAATTACCCTGTTATGAATTAGAACTCGGCGCGGATTTGGGGAAAATTCCGCGCGTGATTCAAGACGTTTTGGAAACGACATGAGTGAACTGTTGGTCAGTATCATTCTGCCCGTCTATAACGGCGCAAGTTTTCTTGCGGAAGCGCTGGCGAGCGCCATCGCGCAAACGTATCCGCATTTTGAAATTGTGGTGATGGATGATGGTTCTACCGACGACAGTGCTTCAATCGCGCAGACGTTTCCGCGCGTGCGTTATTTTTTTCAAACGAATCAAGGCATCGCCGCCGCGCGCAATCACGCCATCGCACACGCGCGCGGGGAACTGATCGCGTTTTTGGATCAAGATGATTTGTGGGCGACGAACAAATTGGAATTGCAAGTGGCGTACTTATTGGCGCATCCTGAAATTTCGCTGGCGCTGGCGCACGAACGGCTCTTTTTCACGCACGGCTACACTTTTGAATTTTGGCTGAATCACAAATTGATGCAGCAAGACCATTTGGGCTTGGTGCCGGGGACGTGGCTTGTGTGGAAGCAAGTTTTTGATCAAGTCGGCGCGTTGAACTCACGCTTTCACATTGCGGATGACGTGGACTGGCTTATGCGCTTTTTGGATGCGGGTTTGCAGTACGGCGTGGTGGAGGAAACGCTGCTCTTCAAACGGATGCACGGCGGCAATGCGTCGTTTCAAATTCAGGCGGCGGTTGGGGAAATTCTCGCGGTGTTCCGCGCGTCAGTTCATCGGCGGCGCGCGAGTCGAGTGCAACGCGTGAGGAATGATTAAATCATGTTACGCAGCCGAAAACCCAATAGGCAGAATTAACAAAATTAGCAGAATCAATAAAGTCTGTTAATTTTGTTAATTCTATCGGAAGGGCTTGCTTGTGTGCAAACTGCGTAACGTGAGTGATCCAGCTGCTTACTCTTTTGGTGCAGCATGTTGCAGTTGCCGATTCATCACGGGGATTCCGATGAGGGGCGCGATGGCACCGATGAAAAGCGTGGCGAGCCAAATTTGTAATACAAATAAAGGTTTCGGCCCGACACTCTCTTGCAAGGGTTGAAGCCATTCCCACACCGATTCCGAGAGGGGACGATAAATCAACACGGTGGCGATAGCTTGAAGCATAAAGCCAATTAACCAACTGACAAAAATGATCCCAAGCACGCGCCGCGCAAGGTCACGATTGCTTGTCCATATTGCCAACGCGATACTTCCGCCCGCTACCAAACCCGCCACTGTGAGTGTGGCGAAAAATTCTGAATACGTAATCACCGCGCCAAAGCCAAGTCCATATCCCACCAACCAGCCCACTGCCATGACCACGCTTGACCTACGCTCCAACTTGATCATCCGTGAAACCGCGAGACCAAGAACCCACACGCCGAATGTGGTGAGTAGCAACGTGCCGCCCGCCATAAAAAATCCTGTCAAGCGTTCCAGCATCGGGCGCGTGTCGCTCGATGAAATGACATTCTCTGGTTGCGCGGCGACTTGATTCGACGCGGGCGGACGCGCGCATTCGGGGACATCATGCAGCGGTGGAACATTCGTGGAACGCGCGGGCTCGACGCGCGCGACATTTGCGTTTGCCTGCGCCGCGCGTTCCTGCGCGATCTTTATTTGCTTCAGACGATCTTGTTCCGCGCGTTCGGCTTGCAATTTTTCGCGCGCGACGCGTGCTTCATCTTCTTGCAATTTTTCGCGCGCGACGCGTGCTTCACCTTCTTGCAATTTTTCACGCGCGATGCGTGCTTCCTCCGCTTGCAGTTTTTCGCGCGCCAAACGTTCTTGGTCTGCTTGTTGTTCCGCCGCGCGCGCATCCACTTGGAAAATTACGCCGTCGGGCGCGCGCAAGTACAACACGGGCGTGCTCCATTCCACATCATTGTCCGAGGCAAAGATCGCTTGGCGTCCCTGACTCATTGCCGCATCCACAGGTCTGCCCGCCGCGCGCGCGGCATAAAATCCCGACGCAAAATCAATTGCCGCCACATCGCTGATCTCATATTGCATTGCAATGACCGCGGGCAAGTTGCCTGTTCGTACCAAAGTCATCGCAGAGCCCGCAAACGGATCCTGTTGCGATGTGCGCGCACCTTCGCACGCATTGAGGATGGCGAGCCGCAAGGTGCGATGATTTCCCAAGATCACCGCAAGCCGTTCGCCGCTGACGCGATTGGCATAGTGCTGCGCGTTTTCAAAAATCAAAATGCCGTCTTGCTGTTTTTCATCAAAGCCGCCGTGACCGATGAAATGAAAAATGTGATAGGGTCGTTGCAGCAATTGTTCGCGCAGCGCGTCGAGAGTGGCCGTCGCAAGCCAATCGAGTTCGATCAACCCCGCGCGCAGCAGCGCGTCCAGCGCGTGCGAAAAATTGCGGCGCTCACGGGCGAGATCCAATTGTTCGTAATCTTGGGGACTTGCCGCGACGGCTAAAATTCGCAAAGGGGGGCGCGACAATTCGATATAGCGCAGAATCGGCGTGTCTTCAAACAATGAGAGGAATTGACTGTTGGATGGATCAAAAAGAAATTCCCACGGATAATTTGCGAGTTCGGGCGCGTCCAGCGAAAGTTTGAGACGCAGCCCTTTGCCTTGCCGCACCGCGTCGTTATGGCTGGCGAGATACGCGGCGCGAATTTCATCGGTGAAAAGGGAACGAAATAATTTTTGACCAAAATCCTGCGCGGCGCGCCATTCGGGTGATTGAATCCGCCGCACGCCGCGCCGCGCGAGTCCCACTTTGAGGACAAACAATTCCAACTGTTCGTCCGTCAAGGGCTGTGTAAAGACGCCGTTCGTTTCGCCAACGGAGGGCGAGCGCGCCGCCACTGCGTATTGCGTCTCAGCAACGCGCGGTCCGATTTTCACATGAAAATCGAGATAATCCATGACAACGATCATACCATTTTCGAGAGCGTGTGCGCGGGGAAGGAGCGATACAAGATTGTGGGCGACTTTACCTTGCCCGATGTGATTTGTTCCCTATCTCATTTTGAGATATACTCAGCGTGTGCGCGTCATCTCCAAGAAAGCATTGCGGGAATTTTGGATCAAACATCCAGACGCAAAAACGCCGCTTACGCGTTGGCACAAGGCACTGCGCCGCGAAAATTTTCGGAATTGGAAAGAACTGCGCGCGGTGTTTCCGTCGGCGGACAAGGTTGAGGAATCCATTGTATTTAATATCGGCGGAAATAAATATCGCGTGATCACGGCAATTCATTTCAATCACGGACGCGTTTATATTCGCCATGTTTTGACGCATCCCGAGTATGACAAGGAGGGTTGGAAGCGATGAGCGTAATTACAAAGGAATTGCAAAACAACTGGACAGGACTGCGCCCCCTGCTGACAATTCGCAATGAGCGCGAATACGATCAAGCTGTCGTTCGTTTGAACGAATTGCTTGATGAAATTGGCTCTAACGAAAAACATCCTGTGTATGATCTGTTGGATACGCTCGGCACGCTCATTTACGCCTACGAAGAAGAGCATTTTCCAATGCCCGATGCGAGCGGCGTAGAGATGCTGCAATTTTTTATGGAAGAACATGGACTCGCACAATCCGATTTATCGGAAATTGGATCGCAGGGTGTCGTGTCCGAAATTCTCAATGGCAAACGCGAATTGAACGTGCGCCAAATGCGCGCGCTGGCGAAACGGTTCCATGTTTCGCCTGCGGTGTTTGTGTGATTTTTTTCGCGCGAAAAGAAAAGTGCGCCGCCCCAAATTTGGGCGGCGCATTTTATTACGCGCGTAGCTTTGCTTGCTTTATGCTGCTGCAAGCAACGTCTGTTCCACTTGCGGCGGCAGTTCGAGCAGAAAAAAGCGGTCTGCGGCGTAGCCATAATCCTCGCCGCTCTCATCAATCACGCGCACGTACCCATGCGCCTCCGCATCGGCGTCGGGAAGGATTGGATAGAGCTTGCCAACTTGAAGCGAAACAGGATAGTCTTGATTATTGAGACAGAGTGCGAAATGGTGTGGGGAAAAATTTTGTCTTTGCATAGAGAATCACTCAATCGAGAAACGGTAACTTGAGTTTAAATTCTTTGCGCCCAATGCCATGCGCCTCATACCAGTGAATTCCCGCAGTTCGGACTGTGCCATCACGCAAGCGTACCAGCGCAACGCCTTTGAGTTTCCGCCATCGCCCACGTCCATACTGTTTACGTAGGCGAGCCAAATCCCGAATGGAATACTTTATCGCAATGGATTCGATGTTGGTGATCTCGCTGATAATCTCAAAATCCATTTCATTTATTCTATCGCGCTATGGTTGCTTTGGCAAAGGGATTTATCACCCAAAAAATGAAAACAGCGCCGCTCCATTTTGGGGCGGCGCATCTTAATTTGTGTAGATTCGCGTAGATTCGCGGTTTCTACACCTTTGCCAAATTCCGCAGCACTGCTTGCAACTAATCATACACCTCGTGAACGTTATACATCGTTGTCTAGATCGAGTTCGCGCGCAACTTGGTCAAGCGCTTTCCATTCCCCGTGTCCTTGCTTGATCCGTTTCTCCTGTTCCCGCAATCCTGCTTCAAACTCGGGACGCAGTTTCAAACCCGCATCAGGATCGGGCGCGTTCAATTCCAGCCATGCGAGGATATCTTCGTATTCTTCTTCGGAAAGAACGACAACGCGTTTGCCGCGTTCGTCCACTTGGTAGGTTGGGTGCAAATCAATCATCATTCCACTTCTCCTTTCGCGGTTTCTACCCCTTTGCCAAATTCCGCAGCACCGTCTGCAAAATTCCGCCGTTCTTGTAATAGTCCACATCAATCGGCGTATCCAATCGCGCGATCACTTCAAATTCTTTTTTGCTTCCACTTTCATCCGTCGCGATCGCTTTTATAATTTGACGCGGTTTTATCTCATCGCTAATGCCCAAAATACTGTATGTCTCGCGTCCCGTCAGTCCGAGAGACTCTGCGTTTTCACCGGGCTTGAACACACACGGCAGCACGCCCATGCCGACGAGATTCGAGCGATGAATCCGTTCAAACGATTCTGCGATCACCGCTTTCACGCCGAGCAGCAATGTTCCCTTCGCCGCCCAATCGCGCGAGGAACCTGTGCCGTATTCTTTGCCCGCGAGAATGATCAGTGGGATACCATTTTCTTTGTACAACATCGCGGCGTCAAAAAAAGAATGTTCCGCGTTGTCGAGATAATTCAGCGTGAGCGCGCCCTCTTTTGTGCCGAGCAATAAATTTTTGATGCGCGTATTGGCGAACGTGCCGCGCATCATGACTTCGTGATTGCCGCGCCGCGTGCCGTATTGATTAAAGTCGTGCGGCGCGACATCGTGGTCTTCCAAGTATTTCGCGGCGGGACTCCCTTTCGCAATCGGACCCGCGGGCGAAATGTGATCGGTGGTGATGCTGTCGCCGAAAAATCCCAGCACGCGCGCGTTGTGAATTTCTTGCAGCGGCGTGAGCGTTGGCGCAAGGTTTTCAAAGAACGGCGGATTGGCAATGTACGTCGAACGCTCACTCCATTCGTACAAATCGCCGCTCGATGTGGGAATCGCGTTCCACATCGGATTGCCATCAAAAACATTGCCGTACGATTTTTCAAACATTTCCGCATCCACCGCGTTGGAAACGGTTTGCGCGATCTCTTGCTGCGTGGGCCAAATGTCGCGCAAGAACACGGGCGCGCCATCGCTGCCAACGCCAAGCGGTTCCGTTTCCAAATCAATGTCTGTCGTGCCTGCCAGCGCGTACGCGACCACGAGCGGCGGTGACGCGAGAAAATTAGCTTTGACGTGCGGGTGCACGCGTCCTTCAAAATTGCGATTGCCCGAAAGGACTGCCGCCGCGACGAGGTTGCCCTGATTGATCGCTTGCGTCACGGGTTCGGACAGCGGTCCCGAATTGCCGATACAAGTGGTACAGCCGTAACCGACAATATCGAATCCGAGTTGTTCGAGATACGGCAAAAGTTTTGCTTTGGTGAGATATTCGTACACCACTTTGGAACCGGGCGCCATGCTCGTTTTCACATAGGGCTTGACGTTCAATCCTTTTTCAATCGCTTTTTTCGCGACGAGTCCCGCGCCCACCATCACCGAAGGATTGCTCGTGTTGGTGCATGAAGTGATCGCCGCGATCACAACCGCGCCATGTCCAATCGTCGCGGAATGTCCGTTGTCGCGCACAACAGCGGTTTTATTCACCGCGCTTTCCTCCAACGCGTAGCCGCGTTCTTTGATCGGCGCGGTGAGCGACGCGCGAAAAACTTTTTTCAAATCACGCATCAACACGCGATCTTGCGGACGTTTCGGACCGGCGAGCGAGGGTTCGACGCTGGCAAGATCGAGTTCGAGCGAATCGGTAAAAACGGGATCGGGCGTTTCGTCGGTGCGAAAAATGCCTTGTTCCTTTGCGTAACGTTCCAACAAATCAGCAGATTGTGTTCGTCCTGTCGCGCGGAGGTAACGCAGCGTTTCCGCATCGGTTGGGAAAAAGCCGCAGGTTGCGCCATATTCGGGAGCCATGTTGCCTATCGTCGCGCGGTCAGGCAGCGACATGGAAGAAAGACCCGCGCCGTAAAATTCGACAAATTTATCCACCACGCCCTTTTTTCGCAAAATCTGTGTCACTGCCAACACCAGATCGGTGGCGGTCACCCCATCGCGCAGCGCGCCCGAAAGTTTGAAACCGATCACTTGCGGCGTGACCATGTACAACGGCTGTCCCAACATCACCGCTTCCGCTTCAATGCCACCGACGCCCCAACCGAGTACGCCGAGACCATTGATCATAGTGGTATGCGAATCGGTGCCGACAAGCGTATCGGGAAAAATTTCCCCGTCGCGCGTCAACACCCCTTGCGCGAGATATTCAAGATTGACTTGATGCACGATGCCTGTTGCGGGTGGTACGACGCGCAAATTTTCAAACGCTTGCGAACCCCATTTCAAAAATTCATAACGTTCGCGGTTGCGTTGAAATTCCAAATCCGCGTTGCGAATCAGCGCGGTTTCGCTGCCAAAAAAATCTACCTGAACGGAATGATCGATCACGAGATCAACGGGGATAAGTGGATTGATCTTGCTCGGATCGCCGCCCATCTGTTTCACCGCGTCGCGCATCGCCGCGAGATCAACCACACACGGCACACCCGTAAAATCTTGCATGACGACGCGCGCGGGCATGAACGGCAATTCCACTGGCGCGGGATTTTCCGCGTTCCAGTTCGCCAGATTTTTTACATCCTGCTCGGTGACAATGTAATTGTCCACGTTGCGGAGCACCGCTTCGAGCAAAATTTTGATCGAGAAGGGGAGGTAATCGAGATTCGGCGCGAGACCGAGCTGCGCGAGCTTGTCGAGGCGATACATCGTATAGTCGCCAAGCGGCGCGCGTGCGCCGAACGGATCGAGTGTGGTACGCATGAGAGAGTCCTTTGTGTGTGAGATGCGAAAATTATAACATAGCGGCGCGTTCAGAGGGCGGGTGCGGCGACTTTCTTTTTGAGACGCGGGATGTGAAATTGGGGATCGAGCAGTTCAGTGGCTTGCTCAAAATCGAGCGCAACGGGTTCGACAGGCAGCCAGCGCATTTTGGGATTGTTAAAGACTTGTTCCAATCCCTCAAGCGGCAAACCACTCTGTTGAATCTGATAATTCAATCGTCCGCCCAGATACTCCCACGACAAATTGTAGCGAAATGTTACTTTGCCGTCAGAGTTTTCTATCGCATACGAGTCATCGTACCATTCGCCTTGTTCATCGCGGCGTTGTAAGCGTCGAATGTGAATCATGTTTTATCTTCCTTTCAGCAGTTCCAGCGCTTGACGCGCTTCCGCTACGCGATCCTCTTCAAACAAAAAGATACCGACATCACTTTCCAAAAAACGATTCAGGTCGGTGTCGTCCAACTGATTCGCTCGCACGAGCGTCGCCACCTGGAAATGTTGTCCAAATCTCCGCGCCAAAATTTCTTGGAGATAAAGATGTTCCTCATACAACGCGCGCACATGGGCATCGGGTTGTTTGTCGAGAATATCCTGCAATGCTTTTACCCCATAATGCAATGGCGCAATGCCTGCTTGTTTGAGCGCGCGAATTTGCATCACTTCATGAATAATAATGCTCGTGCCGTACTCCCCGCCGATGCGGATTGCGTCTTGCCAAACGCTTGGGGAGAAATCCGCTTGAAGAATCTCGATATAGCGGTCAATCGTTTCCAAGTCCTTCGCCGTAATCTGATACTGCGCGATCGCGATGGGATCAAAGCGTTTTAGCAACTCTGCATATTTGTCAGCCATTGGGTTTCGGGGACGCGGGGAAAAGGATTATGCGGGCGCGGCAACTTTTTTCTTGAGGCGCGGGATGTGACATTCCGTATCGAGCAATTCGATCGCTTGCTCAAACGTCAAGTCTAATTTTTCGACAGGCAGCCACTTTAATTTGGGCGCGTGGAGAATTTGCTCAACGTGCTCCAACGGCAAGCGGCTTTCTTTTATTTGATACGCATATTGTCCGCCAATGTGTTCCCACCAAAACGGGTAGTGAAAAATAATCGCCCCCTCTGGGGATTCGATGGCATACGCTTCCGAGTACCACTCTCCGTTTTCATCTTGGCTTTGTAAGCGTCGGGCGCGAGTCATGGTTCACCTTCTTTTCAACCGCAATAAGATTGCGTGCGCTTCTTCCACGCGCTCCTCCTCCAACAAGAAAACACCAATTTCACTTTCCAAAAAATAATTCAGGTCCGCATCGTTGGTAAGATTCGCCTTTGCCAAAGTCGCCACCTCAAAACGTTGTCCATATTTTCGCGCAATCACCTCTTGCAAATACAAATGCTCCGCGTAAATTCCTTGAACGTGCAAATCAATATGTTCCCGCAAGACATTTTGGAGCGGCGTGCGTTGATAACGCAATGGCTGAATCCCCAAACGAATCAAGCCGCGAATCTGTGTTACCTCATGGATGAGAATGCTCGTTCCATATTCACCCGTAATGCTTACCGCTTCGTCCCATGAATTTTGCGGCAGGTTGGGCTGGAGGATTGTCAAATAGCGATGCACCATCTCCAAATCGCGCGCGGTGATGTTGTGCCGCGCGAAACCAATCGGATCAAACTGTTCAAGCAAGCGCACATAATTTTCAGCCATTGGGTTTCTGGGATGTGGCGAAAAGGATTACGCGGGCGCGGCGATTTTCTTTTTGAGACGCGGGATGTGAAATTGGGGATCGAGGAGCTCTGTCGCTTGCTCAAAATCAAACGCAACTGTTTCGACAGGCAGCCATCTTAGTCTTGTCCCGCTTAGAATTTGCTCGACTTGTTCCATCGGCAATCCACTGGCTTGAATTGCGCCATAGTATTTGGATCCGATCACGTCCCATGAAAGGGGGTAACGTAGTTCGATGCCACCCGCATCATTTTCGATGATGTACGCTTCGGGATGCCAGACCCCCGTTTCGTCTTGCAATTCCAAACGTCGAATGCGAATCATATCTTTATTTTCCTTTCAAACGCGCTATCGCTCGGCGCGCTTTGGTGACGCGTTCTTCTTCATAGAGGAAAATTCCCACATCACTTTCGAGCAATAAATTAAAATCGCGATTGTCATTATGATTTGCCTTGACCAGTGTTGCGACTTGAAAATATTCTCCGTATTGGCGGGCGATCACTCCTTGTAAATAAATATGTTCTGCGTAGAGCGCGAGGGCGTGGGGGCGCGGATGTTGCTCTAAAACCTCTTGCAAGGGCGTGCGGCTGTAGCGCAGGGGTTCAATGCCTTCTTCTTTCAGCGCGCGAATTTGGACAACCTCATGAATGATGATGCTGGTGCCGTACTCGCGACTCAAAGTACCGCTTCTTCCCAAGCGGTGGTTGGGAAAGCGGATTGGAGAATATTTATATACCGCTCAATCGTCTCCAAATCCTTTGCCGTGATTTGATACCGCGCAATCGCAATCGGATCAAAGCGTTCGAGCAATTCCGCGTATTTGTCTGCCATAAAATTTCGATGCTGTCCTGCGCGTGTTGAATTGTACGCCTATTGAAACGGAATGACAAACTCATTTTGTCGGGGGGGCTGAGACAATTCGCAAAATGTTTTGTGCTATACTCGCGCCCGTTTCATCGGTCAAACATGCAATTGCTTCAAGCGTTTCAGATTCGCGACAAAGAAGTTGTTTCTTTTGTTGGCGGCGGCGGCAAAACGACGGCAATGTTTCGTCTTGCCGAGGAATTGGTCGCGCAAGGCAAACGCGTGGTGACGACGACGACGACGCGCATCTTTGCCTCGCAAATTCAACTCGCGCCATATCACATTTTTGCAGAATCCAACGCGCAAGCGATACGCGATCCGCGATCCGCGATCCGCGAACATCCCCACGTTCTCGTCATCGGCGCGACAAACCAAGAAGGGAAGGCATTTGGCGTTGACACTACACTGATTGATGAGTTGAGCGCGTTGGATGAAATTGATGTGGTGTTGGTCGAAGCCGATGGTTCGCGGATGCGTCCCTTCAAAGCGCCCGCCGAACACGAGCCAGTCATTCCATCATCAACCACGCTGCTGGTGCCTGTGGTTGGAATGGATGTTTTAGGAAGACCACTTGACGAGAAACATGTTCATCGCGCGGAAATTGTTTCAACGCTTGCAAACATTCCACTCGGTACGGTTTTGCAAATTGAACACATCGCGCGTGTGCTGGCGGACGCGCGTGGTGGATTGAAAAATAAACCGATGAACGTGCGCGTAATTCCACTCATCAACAAAGTTGAGAACAAAGAACTATTGTTGAACGCGCGCGTACTTGCGGATGAACTTTTGAAATATGAAGGGATAAACGCGGTTGCTATCGGCGCGGTGAAGATGACACAACCTCCAACTTCCAACCTCCAACTTCCAACCTCTAATTTCCAATCTCCAGTCTCGTTTCTCGTTTCTCGCATTCCCGCTATCCTTCTCGCGGCAGGCGGTTCCACGCGGATGCGCGGCGAGGTGAAACAATTGCTGCCGTGGGGCGAAACAACGATTGTTGGTAACGCGGTGAACGTTGCAAAACAATCGCGTGTGTCGGAAATTGTGGTGGTGACGGGAAATCGCGCGGCGGAGGTAGAAAGGGAAATAGGGGAAACAGGAAAACAAGTGCGCGTGGTTCACAATCCCGATTGGGCAACGGGGCGCGCGTCGAGTGTGCGCGCGGGTATTCACGCCTTGGGCGAGACTGTGGCGGGCGCGATCTTTATCAATGCGGATCAACCGTTTTTGACGCCGCAAGTGATTGACACCATTCTGGAAAAATTTTTTGAAACGCGCGCGCCGATCATTGTGCCGACGTATGAGGGAAAAACGGGCAGTCCCGTTTTATTTGCGCGCGAATTGTTTGGCGAATTGAACGCGCTGCAAGGGGAAGAGGGCGGGCGCGATGTGTTGCAAAAATATCGCGAGGTGTTGGTGAAAGTGGAAATTGCAGATACGCGCGCGGGGATGGATGCAAATACGCCGGAAGAATACGCGAGAGCGCGAGGGATGAGGGATGACGGATGAGTGATGAAACGCAAACCCCGTCACCCGCCGCCCGTCACCTTGACCTTTTCCTCATTCGTCACGGCAACGCAAAAAAATTATTGGGCGAAACATACGTAACCGCGCCATTGACGGAATTGGGACGCGCCCAAGCGAATGTCACGGGCGAATATTTCAAGCAAGAAGAAATATCCTTCGCGGGATATTATTGCAGTCCGTTGAAACGCGCGATTGAAACGGCAACGTGGATTGGCGAACCCATCGCGCAAAGTCCAGAGATACGCGCAGGCATTCAAGAGATGGAGTATCGCGAATTTCCTGCGACGATTGCAGCGGAATTATTCGCGCGGACGGGGCTAATGAACCGCTATTTTGAAGAACACATCGGCAAAGCGCTGCGTTACCCGATGATTGGACGCGTCGCGGATGGTATGCTCAAGATTCTCGCGCCCCATTCCTGCGGACGAATTGCCGTTGTCGTACATGGCGGCGTAATTTCGAGCGTGTTGGCTTGGTACTTTCCGCGCGAACGCCGCCGCTGGTGGCGCGAGACGGTGGGCAATTGTTCGATCACGCGTTTGGAGATTTCCGACGGACGCGCAACATTGCACGAGTACGATTCGGTCGCGCATTTGGGCGCGCTGGCAAAAACCGCGCACGAACGTAATTATTCCCTTTCGGGCGATCAAGGTGTGTGATATAATCGCCGCCGATGAATCCTGAATCCATTTCTTTTTGGGCGGATGTGGGTACGATCTTTTTAGTGTGCAATGTATTTTTGCTGACATTGGTGATGGGCGTGGCGCTCGGTTTTGGCTGGTGGTATTTACGCAAAGGGCGCAAAGCGTTGGGCGTGCCGTTGTTGATGGGACAAGTGTACGCGCTGCGCGTGCAGCACGTGACAATGAAAGTGAGCGATACGGTTGCGAATGTGCCAATCCAAATTCATTCCGCCACAACGCAAGTGACGACGACGGCGCGGGTGTTGAAAAATTCACTCGCGCGCGCGATGGAGAAATAAAATTCTGCTTTGCACATGTCATTCTGAACGGAGTGAAGAATCTCTGGTTTCCAAAAAGAGATTGTTCACTCCGTTCAGAATGACAATCGCTGTGTAAAAACGATGGCGCAAGAACCTCTCTTTAATCAAAAAGACGCGCAGCTGGCGTGGGATGATCTGCGAACGAGCCGCGCGTTTCCTGCAATTGTCGGCGGGCTCGCGGGCGCGGGCATCGGCATCGCGCTGCTCTTTATTTTTAGCCGCAGGCGGAGCCCGAAAAAAACGTTGCCCGCCGCGTATGATGCGAATGGCAATCCGATGAACATTGTCTATTTGCCCGCGCCGTCGCAGCCGCGTATTCTTGGATTCACGATTGGCGATTTGATCACGTTGGGGACGACGGGCTTTGCGATTGCGCGTCAAGCGCAAGAGGCGATGCGCGCGCAAGAAGCGAAACAAGGCAAGCTCGAAGCGGCGGATGGCGTGACCCCTCCGCCCGCGCCGAGCGACAAATCGAAAGCGTCGCACAAAAAATAGCAAGTGGTCACCGCAAAGAAAATGCGTCTCACGGCGATTCTGCCTGAGGCGCATTTTGTTTGGCGAAAATTTTTTCGAATGACGCTCACAAAAACCAAATTCGCACTATAATTGATGTGCGACATTTCGGGGAGGGAAACGTTTCACGGCGGAGACGTTTCACCGAAACGTCTCTACAACCGCCATGTTTGAAAATAAACACCAACCTCTCATCTCGCCCAACGAATTTCGGAATCGCGTCGTCCAATTTTTCCTCATTGCCTTTGGGGTGACATGCGGATGGCTCGTCATTGGCGCGATTGGATTTCATTACACTTCCGATCTTTCGTGGGAAGACGCGCTATACAATTCCGCGATGATGGTCAGCACGATGGGACCCGTATTCACGTTTGCCACCACGCCCGCGAAAATTTTTGCATCGTTCTATGCGCTCTCCTCGGGACTTGTTTTTGTCGGCACCATCGGTCTCGCGTTCGCGCCCATCATCCATCGCCTCTTCCATTTTTTCCATCTCGACGCGGGCAGCGGATAGCAGATGGCGGATGGCGGATGGCGAATCGCGAATCGCGTATTGCTAATCGCGCATCGCTCATCGCGTAGCGCCAATCGCAATCCATTTCTCGTTTCTCGTTTCTCGTTTCTCGTTTCTCGTTTCATCCTTCATCCCTCATCCTTTCTCCCCATGCTCGCCCTCGTCACCGCCTTCCTTCTTTCCTTTATCTCGATGTGGCTCTATGCTTACATCGTCTATTGGTTTGATCGGTTTGAACGCGAGCCGAAAAAATTGCTTGTCGTCGTTTTTTTGTGGGGCGCGTTTGTGGCTACACTTGGTGCGATCGTTGCGGAATTTATTCTGGGCGTAGGTTTGCTTGCGCTCACAGGCGATGAACCACTCACCGAATTGGCGGGCGCAGCGATCTTTGCGCCGTTGGTGGAGGAATCGCTGAAAGGCATCGCGATCTTGATTGTCGCATTTGTCTTTCGCAACGAGTTCGATTCGATTCTGGATGGGATTGTGTATGCAGGCATCGTCGCGCTCGGTTTCGCCGCGACCGAAGATGTGCTTTATTTGTTTAGCGCGTATCTCGAAAAAGGGTGGGGCGCGTTGTTTGCACTCTATTTCGTGCGCGTGATTTTGACGGGGTGGAATCATGCCGCGTTCACCGCGTTCATTGGCATTGGCATCGCCATTGCGCGTTTGAACAAAAATGTCGTGGTCAAAATTTTCGCGCCGATCCTCGGTTGGGCAATCGCCGTCATTTTACACGGCACGTTCAATGGTTTGCTTTCAACAGAAAATGATACAGCTGTCCTCCTCGCGTTCTGCATCAGTTGGATCGGCTGGCTTTTTATTTTTGCGATCATTGTCTGGGCAATTCGCCTTGACCGCGCGCGCGCGAAAAAATTTCTGGCAGAAGAAGTCGAACGCGGCATCCTCTCGCCCGCCCAATTTCGCGTTGCCACCGCCGCGCTTGCGCCAACATTTATGCGGCTCGGCGCGCTCGGTTCGGGACATTACTGGGACACGCGTCGTTTTTATCAAGTGTGCGGCGAACTCGCGCAGAAAAAAGAACAGCTGGAAAAATTTGGTGACGAACGCGGCAACGCGGCGACGATTGAAAAACTACGCGCGGAAATGCAAAAATTGGCGATGGTGGCGCGGGCGTAGATCGCCCAAACCTACGAGGTCTCGCAGACCTCGTAGGTTTTAACGGTTGGCGGTAATTGGCAGTAGAATCACTTGCATTGGCGTTCGGAAACTGTTTCACTCATGGAGGAAACAAAATGAAAAACGTTCTACGAATTTTTGCGATTGCACTGCTTGGCGCACTGCTCGTTTCGTTTGCGCCTGCGCGTTCCGCACAAGCCGCGACGATCAATGTCGGCTGTGATGTGACGGAATTGATTGCGGCGATCAATACGGCAAATGGTACGCCTGAAGCAGATACGCTGGAATTGGCGGCAAGTTGTGTTTATACATTGACGACGGTGAATAATAATGATGTGGCACTTGGACCGAACGGTCTGCCCATCATTGTGACCGACATTACGCTGAATGGCAACGCCGCGACGATTGAACGCAGCACAGCGATTGACACACCGATCTTTCGCTACTTGGCGGTGAATGAGACAGGCGCGCTCACTCTAAACAATCTCATTTTGCAACACGGTGATTTGCGATCACACCATTTAGAGAAAGCGTATGGCGGCGCGGCGGTTATGTTGCTCAAGGCAACGCCACCATCCAAAACACAATGTTCCAACACCATCGCGTTCGCTCTGATGACTTTGGCAACTATGGCGGCGCGATTCTCAACGGGGGAACAGTCATTGTAGAGAACAGTTTCTTTGAGAACGGTCTTGCGTTTAGTGGCGGCGGGATCACGAATTTGGAAAATAGCTCTCTGACGGTCAACGGCAGCACGTTTTATAACAATGAGGCAAAATATGGCGGTGGTATCGCCAACTTTGGCACGGCAAACGTGACCACTAGCACATTTGAAGAGAATGATGCGTCCACTTATGATCCAGATGAAGTTGGCGGCGGCGGCGCAATCGCGAATATAGGAACTATAACAATTGCAGACACTACCATCTGGCGCAATCGTAGTTCGAAGGGTGGTGGCGTCCACAACCACAGTGCGATGAAGATTTTGCGTTCCACGATTGCAGAGAACGAAGGCGAATGGGGCGGCGGCATTTGGAACCTAGGCACCCTCGAAGTTGCCAACACAACGTTGACTGGAAATTTCGCGTACTTCAAGGGCGGCGGCATTGTCAACAAAAGAAACCTGACCTTGTTGAATAGCACCATTGCGAAAAACGAAACAAAGGGAAAGGGCGGAAACATTTATACAGGCGCAGGTACACACGCGCTTCTTTTGGCGCGTAATACAATTTTTGCCAACGGTCTCCCACAAAATTGTGTCGGCCCTGTCACAGGTCAAGTTGGTAACGTGCGCTCACCGAAAACCGATCTTTCGTGTGTTGGCGCGTTTGGCAATCCAAAATTGGGAGAGCTGCAAGACAATGGCGGTCCGACATGGACGATGGCACTCGGCGCAGGCAGCGCGGCAATTGATTTTGGCAAATACCAAGTATGCAGCGCAACACCGATTGATGGGATCGATCAGCGCGGAGTGACGCGCAGCGCGCCGTGCGACAGCGGCGCGTATGAAAGTGAAGAATGAAAAATTTCATCCATGCGTTTTCTGAAATAACCCGCGACGATGTTCCCATCGTAGGCGGCAAGGGCGCGAATCTCGGCGAAATGACGCGCGCGGGGTTGCCCGTGCCGCCCGGGTTTTGTGTGAGCGCGGACGCGTATCGCCAATTCACAGCGCACGCGCAAGCAACCATCACGCAAATTTTGAATGAAACGCGCATGGACGACATGGACGATGTGGAAAAGAAAACGGCGCGCCTCCGCGAAGTTCTGATCGCGCAGCCGATGCCGAATGAAATCGCAGAGCAAGTGAAACGGGCGTATGCGGAATTGGAGCAGGGAATCAAAGGGAATGGGGGCGATACGCGATACGCGATACGCGATACGCGAACGTTGCCCGTCGCCGTTCGTTCTTCCGCCACCGCTGAGGATTTGCCCGACGCGTCGTTTGCAGGACAACAAGACACGTACTTGAACATTCGCGGCGACGACGCGCTGCTCGAGCATGTGAAAAAATGTTGGGCGTCGTTGTGGACGGCGCGCGCGGTGACGTATCGGCAAAAACAGGGCTACGCACACGATCAGGTCGCGCTCGCCGTCGTCGTGCAAGCGATGATCGAAAGTGAAGTGGCGGGAATTTTATTTACCGCGAATCCTGTCAACAACAAGCGCGATGAAATGGTCCTCAACGCGAGTTGGGGCTTGGGCGAAGCGGTGGTGTCTGGACTCGTCACGCCTGATACGTGGATTACAAAAAAGGGAGGAGAGATTCTCGAACGCGAAATCGCAAGCAAGGATGTGGCGATTGAATACGCGTCGGAAGGTGGCACGCGCGAGGTGGCAGTGCCGCCCGAAAAAAAGAACGTCGCTTCATTGAGCGATGATGCCGTGCGCGCCGTCATCGCATTGGGCGAACGCGTCGAACAACATTACGCGCGCCCGATGGATATTGAATGGGGCTTTGCGCGCGAAAAATTTTACATGCTCCAAGCGCGCCCCATCACAACATTGATGGCGGTTGAGGATACGCGATATGCGATACGCGATACGCCATTCGCCCCCGGCGAATACAACCGCACCATGTTCATTGAAATTTTCCCCGATCCCCTTTCGCCCGCGTTTCTATCCGTCATCGCGCCGTTGTTTGAATCCATGTTGGCGTTCACGTTCGAGACGCTCGGTTTCAAACCTTCGCAAACGCTCCCCGCGATTGGTGTATTTTACAATCAGCCCTATTTCCATCGCGAGTACATTCAAGCTGCATTCGTGCCGTTATCGCCGCCTGTGCAAGCTGCACTCGTCACGCAAATCGTCAATCCGTTCGGCAAACACGAACGCAAATTGCCCACCGAAGCGTCGCCCGCGTTTTTGGGAATGGTCACGCGTCTGCTGCGATTCATGACCGCGTTCCCAAAACAACTGCCCGCGCTCCTCGCCGCGTATCGCGCCGAGATTGAAAAATTCAACGCGCTGCCGTTGGAAAATTTATCCGAACGCGAAATCATAGCGCGCATCCGCGCACTGACATTCACACACGCCAGCAAATTATTGAATTACGATTTCTTGATGATCGCGCTCATCGGCATCACATATCAAATGCTCGGTTCACTCTTGGATCGCTACTATGGCGACGAGAGCGAACAAGTGCGCGCGAAATTGATTAGCGGCGTGACGGGCAACGTGACGATGGAGACGAACAAGGCAATTTGGCAGTTGGCGCAAGTGGCGAAAAAAAGCGAAACGGTGAGAGAGGCGGTGAGAGGGAGTGAGGGAGTGAGAGAGAGATTGAGCGCGACGGGCGAAGGAAAAAATTTTCTCGTGGAACTCGACGCGTTTCTGGCGCAGTACGGACACCGCGAAATTCGCATGGACATTCTGTATCCGACATGGGGCGAAGACCCCGCGCCGGTGCTGCAATTTATTCGCGGCTATTTTGACGCCGACGAAAAAGCGAGTCCGTTCGCGCAGCAAGAACGCCTCGTGCGCGAACGCGAACAGCTCTCGCAAGAGGTGGATGCACAGGTAAAGCGCGATTTGATGGGACGCGTTGCGATCGCGCCCTTGTTTCATTGGGTTTTGAAAAATACGCAAACGCACACGCGCGAACGCGATACGATGCACTTTGAATTGACGCGCTTGTTCCCGCCCTTTCGCCGCGCGTTATTGGAACTCGGCGCGCGTTGGCAAAGACAAAATGTGTTGGACGCGCAAGACGATATTTTCTTTATGACGTTGGACGAGATGGACGAGCTAACACAATTCCCGCGCGCGATGCAAGAAATCATTAAAGAACGCCGCGCGGAATTTGAACACAACACGCGCCGTTCACCCCCTCCGATTTTGCGCGATGGCATCGCGGTGGAAACGACGCGCGCGGTGGGCGAAAACGCGAACGGACAACTGCGCGGCGTTGCGGGCAGCCCCGGTGTTGTGAGGGGCATTGTGCGCGTGATTCGCGGACCGCACGAATTTGAAAAATTGCAGCGCGGCGAAATTTTGGTCGCGCCATTGACAAATCCTGTCTGGACGCCGTTGTTTGCGATTGCGGGCGGCATCATCACCCAAGTCGGCGGCATACTTTCGCACGGCGCGATTGTCGCGCGCGAGTACGGGATTCCTGCCGTGATGGCGGTGCAGGACGCGACAACGCTTTTGCAGGATGGACAACGCGTGACGGTTGACGGAAATCGCGGCATCATCACTCGCGAAGCATAAATGCCCATTTATACAAAATTGAGTTATACTTCCGTCCGTTTGAGCAACAGAGAACAGGTCGCCTGTCGCCTGTCACCTGTCACCTGTTAGGAGGTTTCGTATGACCGCGATGGTCGCTACGGCGATGAATTGGGGCGAGAGTATTATCTGGCGGCGCGTGTGGGGTTTGTCGCTCGCGAGCTGGGCGTTTGTGTTTTCGGGGCTCTGCTCGTTCGTCGGATTGTTGTGGGACGGCGCGTGGCACGCGTCGTGGGGGCGCGACACTTTTTTTATTCCGCCGCATAACATGATGTACGGCGGAATTTCGCTTTCGATGGGGATGGCGATTGCGGTGTTGGTGACACTCTCGCGTCATCCGCGCGAAAAAGATTTTGTTGCCATCGGTCGGTTGCAAGCGCCGTTAGGCATTTGGATTGTGCTGGTTGGCGTCGTAATCATGTTTGGCTCTGCCGCGTTCGATGATTATTGGCACACCAATATCGGGCATGTTGAGGGCGATATTGTGCTGTGGAGTCCACCGCATTTTCTCGGACTGATCGGCGCGTTGGGAACACTCGGCGGCGCGGTTCTATTTGTCTTGCGCGAAGTTCCGATTCCGACGCGCGCGGACGGCAAGCCATTGTGGTTTTGGGAACAGCTCGACATGCCATCTTGCGGTTTGATCCTCACGTTCAGTTATCTCGCGTTCATGCTCGGCGCGATTTCGATGGATCGCTACGTCATTTACGACAAGCTGCGTTTCGATGGTTCCGTGTATCCGCTGCTCGCGCTGTTGTTTGGCCCCGCGTTATTCGTCGTCGCACAGCGCATCACGAATCGCGCGGGCACGGCAACCTTTACCGTGCTGCTGGGATTTTTTCTCGCGGGCGCGGTGGCGGTCTTTGTAAAAAGTTTTGGCTTTCCCAAAGCGGCGAGCTTGCCGATCATGGGCTTGGTCGGCGCGCTGCTTCTCGATCTCGCGTTCAAAAAATTTGGACGCGGTTACAAATGGCTGTTGCTTTTCGGACCCTTCTTTGTGCTTGTATTCTACGCGACAGAATATCTGTGGGCGTGGTATCTCACGCGCTATCCGTGGTGGCCCATTGAAAAAACTCTGGCAATGATTCCCGTCGGCATCTTCATCGGCACCGCGAGTCTCTTGGCAGGCGCGTGGATCGCGGAACGCATGGAGCGCGCGGGATTTATCAAGCATGTGAACGTGAAATAAATGCACAACGCCAAATGCACAATGCCCAAATCGCGCAGCGCAATCTGAAATCTGAAATCTGAAATCCCCAGGGGGCAATTCAATGAGTGTAATCACCGATTATTCGCAAGAGGAAACGCAAAAGCTGATGGCAGCGCCAATGCTCGTTTCCATGTACATTATGGGGTCATCACTTTCGGGCCCGATCGGTTTGGTCAAAGAAATGATGGCGGGCGTCGAGACCGCGATGAACACGGCGAAAGAAGCTGCGCCGGATTCTGTGTTGGGCGCGCTATTTTCCGAAGACAATATGAAGCAGCAGCAAAACGAAATGCAGCAAGAGACGAAAGAAACCACGCTCGACGCGCAAAACATGGACGAGGCAAAAGCGAAAATGCTCGAGCAAGTGAGACAAGCGGTTGGCATATTGTCGTCCAAAGGATCGTCCGAAGAGATTGCGGCATACAAAAAAATGATTGTGGATGTCGCCGAAAATGTGGCGAACGCGGCAAAAGAGGGCGGTGTATTCGGCATTGGCGGAACGCTCGTGAATGACGCCGAAAAAACTGCGATCAGCGATATTCAAACCGCCGTCGCGTAGGACAGCGATAAAGATGCCACGCACTTGTGCAAGTGCGTGGCATCTTTATCGCCGTGGCATGATGCAAAAAACAAACCCGTCCTCACGAGGACGGGTTTGTTTTTTTGCGTGTATAATAATTAGAGTTTTTCTTTTGCTCCGCGCGAAAGAGGTGCTGCCATGCAATTCTTGTGGTCGCCGTTACTGTGGTCGGTCGCGTTGGTGCCGCTGTTGATCGCGTTGTATGTGTGGTTACAAACGCGACGGCGGAAATATGCGGTGCGGTATGCGAGCATCTCGCTCGTCAAACCCGCCGTGGATTCGCGCGCGCGCTGGCGGCGTTATATTCCGCCCGCGTTATTTTTTTTCGCGCTCGCGCTCATGCTCATCGCGCTCGCGCGTCCCGTCGCGCTGGTGCGAACCCCAAGACAAGAAGGCATCGTCATCCTCGCGCTTGATTCTTCATTGAGCATGCGCGCGGAAGATTTGAAACCGAATCGGTTTGAAGCGGCGCGCACGGCGGCGCGTTCGTTTGTTGAAAAACGCGTCAGCGGCGCGGAAGTGGGTATTGTGGCGTTTGCGGGAAACGCGGCGATTGTGCAAATGCCAACCGCAAAACAAAGTGAATTGCAAGCTGCGATCAATCAACTCTTTTTGCAGCGCGGCACCGCAATTGGCGAAGGCATATTGACCTCGCTCGACGCGATTGCGTTAGCGGACCGCGACGGACCCGCGCCCAACATCAATTCCGCGCTCGAATCCGAACGCGTCCTGCTCCTTGAACCCGTACCCCCCGGCACATTCATTCCCGCGATTGTGATTCTCTTGACGGATGGGCAAAATCGGAATGGCATCAATCCGCTTGAAGCGGCGCAAATGGCAGCGGAGCGCGGCGTGCGTGTGTACACCGTTGGGGTTGGAACCACAGAGGGCGTGACGTTGGGCGGCGGATTCGGCGGTGGCGGTGGTGGGGGATTTGGCGGCGGCGGATTCCGCGCGGAGTTGGATGAAGTGACACTGCGCGCGATTGCAGAGGAAACGGGCGGCGAATATTTTTACGCGGCAAATGAAACCGAGCTGGGAAAAATTTACAGCAATCTCAGTTTGAACCTTGTCCTCAAAATCGAAAAAATGGAACTGACCACCTACGTGACTGCGATAGCTGCGTTGTTGTTATTTGGCGCGGTGATGTTGGGAATGGTGTGGAGTACGTTCAACTAGAAATGCGGCAGCGTGGATCAACAAACCGATTTGGTGTATCCAATCCTCATCCAATTACTCACAGGGCAGCAACCTTGAAATGGCGCGTCGTGCCAGTCCTCGTTGCATATTTATTTTTTTGCAACGCGCCTATGATCGCCGCGCCGCCGTTTCAAGCGCGCGGCGAAAATTTTGAACCCGTGCCCTGTTCGACCTTCAAAATTTCGAGCGATGAATTTGAATGTGGTTACATCCGTGTTCCCGAATTGCACGCGGAACCGAACGGCAAACAGCTCAAACTTGCCGTCGCCATTTTGCCCGGCACAAGTTCGTCGCCCACGCGCGACGCGTTTGTCGTCGCGCAAGGCGGACCCGGTGGCAGCACGCTTGACACCTTCGCCTCGTTTTTTGATCCCGCGTATTATCCCGCCGTGCGAAAAATGCGCGGGGTACGCGACATTGTGTTGTACGATCAACGCGGCACGTTGTACTCGCAGCCCGCGTTGATTTGCCCCGAAGAATTGGAATTGACGATCAAGACGATAGAGCAAGATATTTCCGATCAAGAAGCGGCGCAACAGTACGAGCAAGCCGCGCTGGCGTGTCGCGCGCGTTTGGTGAACGCGGGCGTGAATCTCGCCGCGTACAACAGCATCGAAAACGCATTGGACATTGAAGCTGTGCGCCGCGCATTAGGTTACGAAAAATTTGATTTGTATGGCGTCTCGTATGGCACATTGTTGGCATTACACGGTTTGCGCGAAACGCCTGACACATTCCGCAGCGTGATTCTCGACGCGGTGGTGCCCGCCCAGATCAATCCCAACGTTGCCGTCGCGCAATCGCAGCAGCGCGCGTTTGAACAATTATTCAACACCTGCGCCGCCGACACGAGTTGCAATCGCGCTTTTCCAAATTTGAAGCAAGTGTTTTACGCGCACATTGACGCGTTGAATCAAACCCCCACGCGCGTTCCGATTACAGACAGCGAAACAAACAAAACCTATGGCGCGGTGATTGACGGCGACGCGTTCATGGATTTGCTCTTTCAGTTCATTTACAATTCTGAACTCGTGCCTGCGCTGCCCGCAATGATCCATGAAGCGCGCGCCGGACGGTATGCGCTCGTCGAAGCGTTTTATCCGCTCGTCGTTTTTGATCGCACGTTTGCGAGCGGCATGTATTATTCCGTCATGTGCGCGGAGGACGCAGATTTTACGGTGAACGAGCTCGCGCTGGAGGGTGTTGATCCGCACATTGCCAATGTTCAAGTCCGCGACACTGCATCGTTCTTGCGCGTGTGTGAAAAATGGAATGTGCCGCAACTCGGCGCGCGGGCGGATGAACCTGTGACGGCAAACGTGCCAACGCTCGTTTTCTCTGGCGATTTCGATCCGATCACGCCGCCGCCGTTCGGACAAACTGCTGCTGAAACGATCACCCCAAGTTATGTAATTGAATTTCCCGCGTACGGACACGGCGCGCTGACGAGTGGTAATTGTCCGAATGAAATGATTGCTGCGTTTGTGCAGAATCCCGAACGCGCGCCGAACGCGCAGTGTATCAGAGAGGATGCGTCGCGCGTCACATTCATCACACCCGCAACCTATATTCTCTCGGCGGGCGTTGGCAAAATGCAACTCGCGATGCTGCAAGGCAAGATCGAAAAATTCATCGTGCCGATTCTTCTGATTTTGCTGTTACTTTCGGTGTGGATCGTTGCGCCGCTCGCGTGGCTGATTCGGCGTTCGCAAAAACGAGCGTCCGAATCCAATTTTCTCGTGCGCCTCGCGCCGTGGCTCGCCGCGTTCGCTTCCATGATCGCCGTCGCGTTTTTCGTGATCGTCTTTATTTTGATGATCGCCGCTGCGCTGCAAAATGTCAACACAATCGGCTTGGTGTTGGGCGCGCCGCGCGAATGGATGATTGTTTATTTCTTGCCGCTTGCATTTGCATTGTGCGCGATTGTTTTTACAATGGCGGTAGCTTTAGCTTGGCAGCGCGCGAGTTGGGGAATTTTATATCGCGCCTATTTGACAATTCTCGTACTCGCCGCGTTGGGACTTGTCGCGTGGTTTGGAGTGAATGGCGCGCTCACCGCGCTGTTGTGATCATTTCAAACCTCCGATGTTTGCAGCGATGTAATCATCGCCAACATCGGAGGTTTCAATCCCGCGTGTGAGCTATTTCGGAACAATTTGCTCCTGCACAGCGTATTGATTGGAGAATCCCGAAAGTAAAGGAGCAAATGAAAATGAAATTCCGATTTATCCTCGCCCTCGCGACACTCTTTTTTTTCGCCGCGTGTGCAGCGCCAATCACAACGCCAACCCCAACACCATTCACGCTTGCCGATACCAAATGGACATTGACGGGCATCACGGAAAATGGTGTGATCAAAAAGCCCGTTGCGGGAACGGACATTACCCTTGAATTTTCGCGCGACAACCGCGTCAACGGTCATGCGGGCTGCAATTCGTTTGGCGGCGCGTATGAGACGCAAGGCGAAATTTTGAAAATCAGCGCGCTGTTCTCGACGCTGATGGCGTGTATCGAAGTTGAAAAGATGGAAATGGAAGCGGCGTTTTTGGCGGCGCTGCAAAACGCGCAACTGTTTGAAAAACGGGACAAGCAGTTGACCATCACGTTTGCGAGTGGCAGTGGCAAACTTGAATTTACGGCGCGCTAGAAGCGCGCACAAAATTCCGAAATCAGCAAGGATGAATTAACAATTGAGGATGATGATGCAAACAGGAAATTGAAATTCCAAAAATATCAGGAGACCCATGACAGAAAAAATCAAAAAAACCGATGCCGAATGGCGTCAACAACTCACGCCGGAACAGTACCGCGTCACGCGCGAACATGGCACGGAACGCGCGTTCACGGGCGCGTATGCGAAAAACAAAACGCCCGGCACGTATGTTTGCCTGTGCTGCGGCAATCCTTTGTTTGATACGGAAACAAAATTCGAGTCAGGCACAGGATGGCCCTCGTTTTACAAACCGCTCAATGCCGAGGCGATAGAAGAAACGCGCGATTTGTCCTACGGCATGGTGCGCGTCGAAACGCACTGCGCGAAATGCGACGCGCATCTCGGTCACGTTTTCGACGACGGCCCCGCGCCGACAGGTTTACGGTATTGCATGAACTCGGCGTCGCTGAATCTTGTGCCGAAGGAATAAAAGGCGAATCGCGTATGGTGTATCGCGAATCGCAAATCGCGTATGGTGTCTCGCAATTCGTTTGTCGAGAGACGTTTGATTGTCAGGTCAGAGACGTTTCACCGAAACGTCTCTACACATTCAACCGACCAACCGACCAACCGACCCTCCGACCAACACCCAACATCCAACCTCCAATTTCCAATTTCCAACTTCCAAACCTATGCCCCTCCATCCTGATGCCCAAAAATTTTTCGATGATCGCGCGGCGCTCGGCGCGCGCAATCCTGAAGAATTGTCTGTTGCGGATGCGCGCGCGCAGACGAATCGGCTCAACGCTCTGCTGCCGCGCGAAGCGGTGACGCTCGTGCGCGAGATTGAAATCGCGGGCGAGTACGGCGCGATTCAAGCGCGCATGTATTATCCCAATCACGATGAAAGTTTGCCCATCGTCGTTTTTTTTCACGGCGGCGGCTGGGTGCTCGGCAATTTGGACGCTGCGGATGCAGCGTGCCGCGCGTGGGCGAACGCGTCGCAGTGTCTCGTCGCTTCCGTAAATTATCATCACGCGCCCGAATACAAATTTCCTGCCGCGGCGGACGATGCGTACACCGCGACGCGTTGGATCAGCGAACACGCGGCAGAATTTGGTGGTGATGCGTCGCGCATCGCGGTTGCGGGCATGAGCGCGGGCGGCGGACTCGCGGCGGTGGCGGCAATGATGGTGCGTGATCGGCGCGCGCCGCCGATTGCGTTTCAAGTGTTGTTTGTGCCTGTCACCGATTACAATTTTGAAACGCCTTCGTATCGCGAGAACGCCGAGGGCTATGGTTTGACGCGCGTGGGGATGCAATGGTTTTGGAGTCAGTATTTAAAAGATCCGAGCGATGGCGCGCATCCGTATGCGTCGCCGCTGCGCGCGGGTTATTTTTCAAACTTGCCGCCTGCGTTCATTGTCGCAGCTGAATACGATCCGCTGCGCGATGAGGCGGCGCATTACGCGGCAAAATTGAGCGCGGCAAGGGTACAGGTCGAATATCGCTGTTACAAAGGCATGGTGCATGGCTTTCAGGGCGCGGAGGCGTTTCAAGAGGCGATGCGCGCGCTTCGCAAAGCGTTGAGGGTGAAATGAATTTACATCCTTCGTGTATTGCGCCGCAGTACGACGGACGCTGTTTTGCGAATTTGCCCGCGACGATTCAGTATTGGCTCACGGGACAAGGCGCTCCCGCGCTCGCGCCTGATGTGATGGGCAAATTCGCGCGGCAGTACGATGTTGTCTTGTCGTTTTTTATTGACTCGCTCGGTTGGGAATTTTTTCAAACCTACGTGAACGAGTACGCCTTTTTCAAGCATTTGAAAAAAAACGGGCGCGTCGAAAAAATCACGTCGCAATTTCCATCCACGACTGCCGCGCATGTGACGTGCATTCACACGGGCTTGCCCGTTGGACAAAGCGGCGTGTACGAATGGCAGTACTATGAGCCGAAACTCGACGCGGTGATCACGCCGTTGTTGTTTTCGTTCGCGGGGACGCTGGAGCGCGATACGTTGAATCCCGCGAACGTTGATCCGAAAACGTTGTATCCCAAGCAAACGTTTTACAACATCCTCGCCGCGCAGGGCGTCAAGAGTTACAGTTTTGGTTGGCGCGGGTTCACGCCTTCCACGTATTCCAGTGTAGTCATGCGCGGCGCAGAGTTGCGCTCGTTTCTGACGCTGCCCGAAGGTTTATTGAATGTTGCCGCACACGCGCAGCACGCGACGTCACCTACATATCTTTTTTTCTATTTCGGTGATATTGATACGATGTGTCACCATCACGGACCGCGTTCCCTTGAAGCGCGCGCGCAGATCGAAACATTCGCGCACGCGATGGAACAATGGTTTTTGCCGTTCGTGGAAAATTTGGACAAGCGCGCGCTGTTAATCCTGTACGCTGATCATGGACACATGAGCGTCACGCCCGAAAACACGCGCTATCTCAACACGGACAAAAAATTAAAAAAAATTGTGCCGATGCTGCGAACCGACGCGCGCGGCAATGTTCTCGTCCCTGCGGGTTCGCCGCGCGATCCATTTTTGTACGTGCGGGATGAATGTTTGGACGAGGCGCACGCGTTTTTGGCGGACGAATTGGAAGGATACGCGGACGTTGTGAAAACGCGCGATTTGGTAAACGCGGGCTATTTCGGAAAATTGCCCATCAGCGCGACATTGCGCGGGCGATTGGGTAATCTGGTCATTTTGGCGCATCCGCACAATTGCGTGTGGTGGTATGAAAAAAATAAATTCGCCCAGCGTTTTTTCGGACATCACGGCGGTTTGACGCGCACGGAAATGGAAATCCCGCTTGCGCTTTTGGATTTGTCGCCATGAATTATTTTTTGCCCCTCCAAGTGCGCTTTGCGGACACGGACGCGCAAGGGCATGTTTTTTTTGGCAACTATTTTGTATATTTCGATGAAGCGGTGAATGGTTTGCTGCGTTCACTGAATTTTGCGTACCCCGAAATGCGCGCGCAAAATTTAGACATGGTGTACGCGCACGCTGAATGTGATTATCATTCTTCCGCCGTGTTTGAAGAAGTGCTGCACATTCACGCGCGCGGCAAATGAGGAATTGGCGGTACGTGGCAAGGTTGTTTTTGTGATTGTCAATACGCGCACGGGCGAAAAGGCGCGCGCGCCGGAGGTGCTGCGTGAGGGGGTGGACGGAGCGCGGCAAGCGGATTTGGAAAGCGGATAAGCGGATGGTCTGCGCGCGTGCGCGGGTAGGGAACGTTCGCCGTAACGTTCCGTGCTTGGGGTCAACGCGCGCAGAGGAGGGGAACGAAACGGAGGGGAACGAAACGGAGGGGAACGAAACGGCGTTCATTCCGTACAAATTCATTGTGGGAAAAAATTATGTCAGCATACATTGTGGTTCAAGTGCAAGTGCATGATCCTGTCGGATACGAAGAATACAAAAAAGGTGTGCCTGCCACGCTCGCGTTGTACGATGGAAAATTTTTGGTGCGCGGCGGAAAAAAGGAAACGCTGGAAGGCGATTGGTCGCCCGAGCGTTTTGTGATTTTGGAATTTCCGAGCGTGGCGCGCGCGAAAGAATGGTGGGCATCGCCCGAATATCGCGCGATCATTGATCTGCGGTATCGTAATGCGAGTTCGCAGATGATTGTGGTTGAGGGCGTGGGGTGAAGCGAGAAACGGGAAACGTCAAGCGTCAAACGTCAAACGTCAAACGTCAAGCGAGAACCGAGAAGCGAGAAACGGAAACCGAGAAACGTAGCAAACGTTCACCGCAACGTTCGGAGGTGAAAAAGACGATTGGGATTCTCGCGGAACGTTCGCTGCACGCGGCGTTAAAAAAATGGTACGCGCGGGCGGGCGATGAAACCGAAGTGCCGCTCGAAGGGTTTCACATTGATCTCGTGCGCGGTGATTTGTTGATTGAAATTCAAACGCGCAATTTTTTCGCGTTGAAAAAAAAACTCCCGAAACTCCTCGAACATCACCGCTTGCGACTCGTTCACCCCATCGCCGTCGAAAAATGGCTCGTGCGCGTCGCGGCGGACGGTGTCACAGAAATCTCGCGGCGGCGTTCCCCCAAACGCGGGATGTTCGAGGACATTTTCGACGAACTCGTTTCCATCCCCACGCTTTTGACGCATCCCAATTTTTCGCTCGACATTCTCTTGATTCGTGAGGAAGAAATTCGCCGCGTGCGAAGCGTCCGCGAAAAACCCGCCAAGCGCACGCGTTTCCCGCGCGATTGGGATCGTCACGATCATCGTTTGGTAGAGGTGCTTGATTCGCGATTGATTCAATCCGTCAGTGATCTCTCCGCGTTTCTCCCCAAAAATCTCCCCGCGCCCTTTACCAATCGCGAACTCGCCCACGCGCTTGGAAACAATTATCACCGCGCGCAAGCAATGACGTATGTGATGCGGCAAATTGGGATTTTGGAGATTGCGGGGAAGCGGGGACGCTCGATGCTTTACAATGTAAGCGGCACAGTCTCGACAAGAAGTGGAGAATAAAGATGGGACAAGAAGCAGAGTGGACAAAGGCAGAGGAAGCAAAGTGGAAGCAACAAATCAAAGAATTATTTGCCTCAAAGTTAAGCGAAGCGTACGCGCAATACCGAGATCCTCTTGAAGTAGGGAATCATTTGGGAGAGATTTTGCGATCCGTGGAGCTGGACGCGGTGAGATTAGTGGTGCCGCGCGCCGCGCGGAAATGGGCAAGTGCCGAAAATCGAGACCTATGGGAAGAGATTCTTCGCGATGAACAGAAATTGATTGAATTGCGTGTGATTGGCACGAGTGTTGCAAACACGTTGAGACCGCTGGCGGGAAATACGTTTGCCCAATGGGTTGCAGATGTTTTGAATACTATCTTTCAGCAACGTGGTTTGCCTTTAATCTGTTTCACCAGCGGCGAGGTGAAACAGAGATTGGCTATAGCTCTTGTAGTTCGAGCGAGTGCAGAAGGACAAGAAATAGATTACAAACCCGATTTGGATATCGTGATTGTTGACACTCGTTCCAACAAACCGATTGCCATATTATCTGCAAAAACAACGCTTGCAGAACGCGTCATGCAAACAATAAATTGGAAAAGATTTCGTGACCAATTACCGGGGGAGATTCGCTCCATTCGGATTTTTTTGGTTACTGCTTGGGAGACCTTTGGATCAGAGAGTGCAAATCGAAATCGTGTTCAAGAGTTAGATGGTGTTTATGTCTGTAATACAGAGGCGAATTGGTATGGCAATATCAAACCCTTTTCCGCTTTGGTCGAGGACTTGGAACGATTGTTGTGAGTCAAGGTTTCCGAATCAGAACAATACTTTCACGATGCATAGTTTTACTTTTGACACCTGGAATATTGGTAGGACTGTTTTCCATGGGCATTCGTTTGTTTGGAATCGTTCTGTATAAAATCCCATGTGTCACGCAACCGAATGAGTCGCAGAGCTCTGAGATAATTAAATCTGTCTTGATATTGATCTCTTTGACTGTGCGGTTGCCAATTACTATGGCAAAGAAACGGTTGCGTTTCAGCAGACGGACACCCTGACATAGCGCCTCATTCAAATCCCAAAAAAATTTCAATACTTCGTTCGCGCGGTCTGCATCTCGTTCCGCAATGAGTTTGACGGTTTGAGCAAGCACCGTCGAATGACCCGTTGCCCATGCGTTCAATTCAACCCCGCGATTTCCTCCTCCGCCTCCCAATAAAATAGTGTCCACATCTTTGCGCTCATCGGATACAAGCCCTAACCATTGCGCCGAGAGACGCGAAAATTGTCCGTAGGCAACTGTGGTGCGACTATCTCCATACGGCGGGGATGTGAGAATAAAATCCACCGATTCATCGGGGATGCCATTGTCTTTCGTTGAGTCTCCATGAATAATTTTTATTTTGGCGGATTCATCAAAGTCGGTGAAATATGTAATCATCCCTTCGATGTTGCGGCGAGCCACGCGTAGAAATTCGCTAAAAAGATCAAGGGCAATCCCATCGGCAACTTTGGTTTTGTCACGCACCAGCTTGAACTCATTATCTTTTGTGAAAGATGCTTTGCGAACTATTTCACTGAAAGCGACGAGCAAAAACTTTTTTGTGTCCGCGTCAGAGGATGATTCAATCGCGCATTTAATCGCATTCAGAGTGGATGCTAGGCGACGAGAGAACCAAAAGTCGAGATTTGAGTTTGATGTAAAGGTGATTGGGCGAATTGGGCATGTCTTGTAGGTCTCTATCATTGTGTCAAGAGCTGCGTTCAAAATATCGGGTGCTATCGGTTTTGTCTTGGCTTGGGCGATCATCACGGCGAGCGGATTTAGTTCAATTCCAATCGAATTGCGTCCCAAGATTGCAGACTCGACTAGGGTTGTGCCAGAGCCACAAAAAATGTCGGCGACTGTTTCACCGGGGCGCGTAAATTCTGTAATCAATTTTCGGGCAACTTGGGGAATAAACATCGCGGGATAGGTATGAATTCCATGTGTGTATGTCTTGGTGTTCGATTTCCGAAATTCCCATTCGCTTAACCATTCTGTGATAGATGAGTGAGAGCGATATTCTTGCAAAGGCGTTTTTGATTGTCCGTATGGGAGTGTTGCAATAGGTTGACGAGTACTTGGCGCAGTAAGGGCGAATGCGTCATTTTCAAAAAAGCCGCGCTGTTGTACTTCTTTTGTTGTGCGAGGTTTGCTTTTATATAAACTTGGGTTTTGAGGAGCTTTGATCGAGTCGCTTGACTGGACATACTTGCTGAGAGCAGATTTGAGAAAACGACGTTGTCCGCCTGGCGTGCGTGTTGCGCGTACAAGACCTTTATTTTCCATCCGATAGAGGGTAGAGAGACTGACTCCCAAAAAATCAGCGGCTTGACTAGAATTAAACCTGACGTAAAGGTCATTCGGCTTTTTCATACTGCTTCCTTTTTTGAAACATTATACAACACTTGTCAAGACTATTCACGGTATTTTTGTTGATGCGCCAAATCCTCCATCTCGATCTCGACGCGTTTTATGCCACCGTCGAAATGTTGTTGAATCCCGCGCTGCGCGACAAACCTCTCATCGTCGCGATGGGCGATGTCAATACGCGCGGCGTCGTTGCCACCGCGTCATATCCCGCGCGCAAGTTTGGCGTTCACAGCGCGATGCCGCTGCGCGAAGCAAAGCGTTTGTGCCCGCAAGCGATCATTGTGCCTGTGCGCCACAAAATTTATTCCGAACATTCCACGCGCGTGATGAATCTCTTGCGCGAACTTTCGCCGCTGGTCGAACAAGTTTCGATTGACGAGGCGTACATTGAAATTGAAGCGGCGCGCGATGGCGTTGCCGTTGCGCGCGAGATTCAGCGACGGATTCACGAGGAACTGCAACTCTCTTGCACCATCGCCGTTGCGTCCAACAAACTCGTATCCAAAATCGCGTGCAACACGGTGAAACCGCGCGGCTTTTTGGTGATTGCAAACGGCGACGAGGAAAAATTTCTCGCGCCGCTGCCCGTCGGAAAAATCCCTGGGGCGGGGCAAGTGACGCGCGCGAAATTGAAAGCAAAGTGGAATGTGGAAACGATTGGCGATCTGGCGCGCGTGTCAGCGGAAGAATTGCGCGCGGAATTTGGCAAGCACGGCGTCTATCTTGCCGAAGGCGCGCGGGGTTGGGACGAGTCGCCTATCGTGACCGAACGCGCGACGAAAAGCATCAGTCAGGAAAATACCTTCGAGCGCGATGTGCGGACGCGCGATGTGTTGGAAAATTATTTGGATGAAATGAGCGCGGGTGTGGCGCGCGAATTGGCGCGGGAAGAATTAAAAGCGCGCACGATTGTTTTGAAATTGCGCTATGAGGGTTTTACGACGATGACGCGGCAAGTGACATTGCGCGCGCCAACGGCAGATGAAAATTTGATTCGCAAACATGCGCGCGAATTATTGCAGCAGCATTGGGACACGCAGCGCGCGGTGCGCTTGATTGGCGTGGGCGCGCATAATCTTGTCGAGAACGAGGGGACGTGGCAGATGGAATTATTGTAAAAAATTTGAAACCCGTTTTTTGCCAAAAAACGGGTTTCAAATTGTTTACGCTCTCGGAAAAACAGAACGAATTACAAGTCCAATTCCACCCACGAGCAAGATCAACATGACGAGCGTGATAAACAACGAGGTCGGCGCAAAGTACACTTGCAGATTCGTGAGGATGCCGATGAAAATGAGCAACAAACTGCCGCCCGCGAGAATCCAGCCCAACACGGAACGATAGTTGAAAAAAATTAGACCCACGCCGATCAAAAAGGGAATGAGCGTCACGCCGAACGCGGAAAGTTCAAAACCGACGAACGGCAACCGATAACCCCAAAATGGATTGGTCACGACAATTTGATTTGTGAGAATGTAGCCGCCTGCGAGCGCCATGATGACGCCGATGATAAATGTGCCAACTCCGCCCGGTGTTCCGCCTGCGCCGCGTTGCATAATGATTTCTCCTTGCGCGCATTATAACGCATAAACAAAAACGGGACGATGCCTCGCAACATCGTCCCGTCTTTTTTTTCGCGTGAGCGTGGACTAGAACAAGCCGCGCACGATCAACGCGAACCCCACAATCAACATAGGGATCCCCACGATCGCGCCAATGATCGTCAACGTGACGAGCAAGCCGACGACGAGCAGCACAAAACCCAAGATCACGGCAAGCAAGCGTCCCGTCAAACCAAGAATAAATGTGACGAGTTGCCACAGCCACACAAACGGCGCGAGGAGAATGTTTGTATCTCGAGTGCGAGTTGTCATTTTGATTTTCCTTTCTGCATCGTTCTACGGCGCAAGACGTGACAGGTTTCACAACAGCTGCGTCACGATGCGCGCACGGGGGTACATCATGGATGCGTGGGATAAAACAGCTGTCTCAAGACCTGGCACAGTACATCACAGATTGGGGTTGTCATTGCGAGGAGCGCCCTCTGCGACGAAGCAATCTCGGTTTGTTTCGCGCGGAGATTGCTTCGCAAGGGCGGCTCGCAATGACAAATTGTGATGTACTGTGGCAGGCTTCAAAACAATTGCGCCACGTTGCGCGCACGCGGGGTACATCGCGGATGCGTCGGATAAAACAGCTGCGTCGAAAACCTGTCAGGTCTGGGACGATCACGCGCGTTTCCAAAACGCTTGCGCCAATACGATCATACCGAGCAGGATCAGCAGCACGGGCCAATATTGTCCGAACGCGCCGAGCCCGCCAAAGAAGGAGGCGAAAATCAGAAACGCGGCGAGCGAGATCAAAATCGGCGTGCCGCCTGAAATGATCGCTTGGCGCAGATTGCCTTGCATCAGTTGCATCAAAAATGTGCCGATGCCGACGAACCCAGGAATAAGTGTCCACGCATACGCCCAACTGCCCCAATTGTCTGACGCGTTCTGCCAATACATTAACCCGCCCAAACCGCCGACGATTGCGGCAGGAATCATCAAACTCGGTGTCCATGTCAGCAACGCGGCGACGAGTAATGCCGCGCCGATGCCAACGATGAGGAGGGGCCAATTGGTTTCATTGATTGCAATCACGCGCAAGGCGGGAAAGAATTGGATTGCGAACAGATACACCCCAACTACAATTAAAATCAATGCCCAAACGATGCGTCCGCGATTTGCTTGTGTCATAACCGCCTCCTTCTGAATTTAGTATTGACCCCATACTAACGCAAAATCATAATTTTGCGCTACAGTACTGTCGCAAATTGCGGTTGCAACTTTTTGGCAGCGAATTGTGTATATCCGATAGCCATGAATGAAACCGCAATCCTGCGTCCGACGGCGTTGCAATGGACAATGCGCGCGGTCTCGCGCGTGATGGAATCGTTTTCAAAACAAACCGACGCGCAACTTGTGATGCTTGTGTTACAGGGCAAGCGCGACGCGTATGGCGAACTCGTGCGGCGGCATCAAACCTCCGCGTACAATGTCGCGCGCCGCGTCGTTGGTGATTCGCAGGACGCGCTCGATGTGACGCAAGACGCGTTTGTGCGCGCGTATGATGCGCTGGCGTCGTTTGACCGCGCGCGCCCCTTTGCCCCATGGCTGCATACGATTGTAACAAATCTCGCGTTGAATTTTGTGCAGCGCAAACGTCCGGCGCAATCTCTCGAACTGGAAAGCAAAGCCAGCGACACGCATCCAACCCCCGAACAACGCGCGCTCGCCTCGGAACAACAGCAACGCGTGCGCGACGCTTTGCTGCAATTGTCGCCCGCGTGGCGCGCGGTGATTGAATTACGTCATTTCCAAGATTTATCGTACGACGAGATTTCGCTTGCGCTAAACCTTCCCGTCAGCGATGTGAAAAGCCATCTCTTTCGCGCACGGCAAAAATTAAAACAACTCTTGACGCAAACGGAATGAAGCATCAAGTCCGTTTGTCATTCTGAACAGAGTGAAGAATCTCTACGCGGCAGACCGAGATTCTTCGCTCCACTCAGAATGACATGACTCTGACGAATGAAGCACCTCGACACCACCACCCTCAATCTTTATCTCGACGACGCGCTTAATGCAAACACGCGCACAAGTATTGACGCGCATCTTGCCGCTTGCGAATTGTGCCAACGCGAACTCGCATCTCTGCGCGCGCTGTTTGCCTCGTTCGACGCATGGCGCGCGGAGCCGCTGCCGCGCGATGTGTCGGCGCAAGTGATGACGCGTATTGCAAAGCGTCCCTCACCCGCGTTCGTTTCGCGTTGGGGCGCGATGCTGCTTAGCGCGCAAGTGTTGTGTGGCGGATTGATTTTGCTGTGGGCGCTGCCAACAGTGCTGCGCGTGGCGAGTGGCTTGCCACTTGCGCCAATGCCAACGTTTCAATTCGATCCGATTGCCAACGTTGCGGCAATGATTGAAATGTATTCACTTTCCATTCCTTCGGTTGCGTTGTGGGTGTGGGTAGGCGTGATGATCGGGATCGCAGTTGTATGGCTCATCGGCAATCGTTTAGTTTTCAATTCGCTTCAATCCAAGCAGGAGGCGTCGCAATGAACTTGGGAGAACTCGTTGGAATTATCATTGTACTGTTTGTTCTGGGCATTGGCATTGCGGCGCTGACAGTTTTGCTGGATGTTTTATTTCCGCGCTTTATTCGCCGCGCGCGCAACACGGCAGAAAAAATGCCGATCCGTTCCGCGATTGTCGGCGCGATCAATTTTATTTTTTTCAGCATCATCAGTTTGGCGGCGTTTGCCATCGCGCAAGAGATGGAAAAGGACAGTGCGCGTGATCTCGCAGGGTTGCCGCGCTTGTTTGGCGGAATCGTGGTCTTGTTTCTTTTCGCGTTCATCGCATTTGGCATCGCCGCCATCGCGCGTTGGATTGGGGAACGCAGCGCGCCCGAAGCATCTTCGCCGCGTCAAATGATCAATGGCATCGTCACGCTCGAACTCGCCGCGCTCGCGCCGCTGGTGGGGTGGTTTCTTGTTCCGACGCTGGCGATCTTGGTCGGTTACGGCGCGGTGATTATCGCGTTGGTGTGGAGGCGCGAGGCGTGAAGTGTGGAGCGTGGAGGGTGGAGCGCGAGGCGTGAAGCGTGGAGCGTGGAATGTGGAGCGAGAAAAGCGAGGCGTGAAGCGTGGAGCGTGGAATGTGGAGCGAGAAACGAGAAACGAGAAATCAGAAATCGAAAATCGAAAATCGAAAATCGAAAATGAAAGGCGGAGGTCATTATGGGTATCGGTATCGGTGATGTAACAACGGTGTTTGCGATTCTTGCGGCGCTTGGCGTTGTGTTCCCCGGTTTGTTGTTGGCGTGGGCGCTCCTCGCTCCGGGCATAGTGGAACGCGCGCGTGAACGCGTGACGCGCACGCCGTGGAAATCGTTTCTGCTCGGCGCGTTTATGCTGATCGTCGCAAGTGTGCCGATTGGGATTCTGAACGCGTTGGGCGGACCGCTTCAATTTTTCGCGTATGTTGGGATTTTTCTACTCATGACGTTCGCGAGCATTGGCGCGGCGGGAATGGCAATGATGATGGGCGAACGTTTGCGCGGGCAGGGGGTCAATGTGACATCCCCTGGCGCGTTGCTGCGCGGCGCGGTTGCGTTGGAATTTGCGGCGGTCTTTCCGATCATTGGCTGGTTCATTGTGTTCCCGTTCGTCCTGTTGGAATCGCTCGGCGCGGCGGTGTTTGCGCTACTGCGGTGGAGTCCTCGCGTATCGCCTATCGCGAATCGCGTATCGCCCATCGCAACGAGTCAACCAATTAGCGATTTGCGATAAGCGATTTGCCATCTGCCATGAATCGTCGTCAATTTCTCACCGTCAGCGGCATTGCCGCAACGTCCGTTGTCTTGGGCGCGTGCGCGCCCGCGCGCGAAATCGTGAAACGCTCGCGTGGGGATGACGTGGGTTTTATTTTACCCCCCCTCGTTGCGGATGAAATATGGCGCGCGTTGAGTCGCATGACGTATGCGCCGCGCAGTGATGAAATCGCGCGCGCGAATGAGATCGGACGCGACGCGTGGATTGAGGAGCAACTCGCGCCTGAAACGATTGACGATCTCGATTGCGAATTGCGAACGCGCGGACTCGATACGCTGTGGATGGATCCCGATCTCATTCTCAATGTGCGCCAAGACGCGGTGAAACAAGAATTGCAGCAAGCGGCGGTGTTGCGCGCAATCTACAGTCGGCGGCAATTGTATGAAACGATGGTCGAATTTTGGGGCGATCATTTCAATATCGCCCAAGACAAACTCGATTGCGCGTGGTTGAAAACGGTGGATGACCGCGAGGTGATTCGCAAACACGCGTTGGGAAATTTTCATGATCTCTTGTGGGCGTCCATGCACTCGCCTGCGATGCTGCACTATCTCGACAATCAAGAAAATTTCAAGGACGCGCCAAATGAAAATTATGCGCGCGAATTGTTGGAACTCCATTCGCTCGATGTGGACGCGGGATACACCCAACGCGATGTGCGAGAGACCGCGCGCTGTTTAACGGGTTGGACGGTGAATCAGAAATGGCGGCGCGGGCGTTTTGAATTTGACGCGGGGCAGCATGATGACGCGGAAAAAATTGTGTTGGGCGTGACGATTCCTCCAAGTGGGGGTGAAGCGGATGGACAAAAAGTGTTTGACGCGATTTCCGCGCATCCCGCGTTACCGCGTTTTATTGCGCGAAAACTCGTGCGCCGATTCGTTGCGGATCATCCGCCCGCGTCGCTCGTGGAAAAAACGGCGCGCGTATTTTCAGAAACGCGCGGCGAGATTAAAGCGATGCTGCGCGTAATTTTGTTTTCGCCAGAATTTCAAAACGCGTCGCCCAAATACAAACGTCCGCTGCATCTTGTCGCGGGCGCGTTACGCCAACTGAATGTGGAAACGAATGTCAGCGCGCTGTTGTTGGATCAGCTTGCGCGCATGGGACAACCGTTGTTTCAGTGGGCGATGCCTGATGGTTTTCCCGATCGGGCAAGCGCGTGGCAAAATAATTTGCTGTCGCGTTGGCAATTTGCAATTGTGCTGGCGTCGGATGAAATTCAAGGGGCGCGCGTCGAATGGAACGAATTACAAAACATCGCGGGCGATGGCTCAATGCGCGACGCGTTGAGAAATTTTAGCGCGCTGCTGCTGGGAGACGGGTTACCCAAGACAAACATTGAGATGTTGGCGGAAAAATTGCGTGATGTTCCGCAAGAATTTGTCGCGCAAACGGCAGTGGCGGTGTTGCTTGCGTCGCCGCAGTATCAATGGAGATAAATTTTCGATTTTCGATTTTCAAATTTCGATTGAAAATCGAAAATCGAAATTTGAAAATCGAAAATGATTACGCGTAGAGGTTTTTTGCAGTCCGCGCTCGCGGGCTTGACGTTCAGTGTGTTTCCGCCATGGATGCCGCGTCTGGCGTTCACGCCGAAAAATGTTACGCCGCGCGGGGATGTGTTGGTGTGTTTGTTTTTGCGCGGGGCGGCGGATGCGTTGAATATCGTTGTGCCATACGGCGAGGACGAATACTATCGTCAGCGTCCGACGATTGCGGTGGCGCGTCCCGATGATGGACGAATAAATTCGTCACTACGCGCGACCAATTTGGACGGTTTTTTTGGATTACATCCCGCGCTTGCATCCTTGCTTCCCGCGTGGCAAGCGAAAGAATTGGCGTTCGTTCACGGGTGCGGCGCGCCCGATGAATCGCGTTCGCATTTTCAAGCGATGGAGTTGATGGAACGCGGCTGTGAAACACACAGCGGTCCTGCGTCAGGTTGGTTGGGACGACATCTAGAGTCGCTGGATACGGGGAATCATTCACCCTTGCGCGCGTTGGGGATTGGCGAACGCGTGCCGCGTATGTTGCAAGGGACGATTCCCGCGTCGGCATTGCGTTCGATTGCGGATTTTCATTTGCGCGGGGATGGCGCGGCGGTGACGGCGATGCAAAACGCGCTGGCGACGCTGTACGCGAATGATTCGGGGTTGGGTGAAATCGGCGGCGAGACGATGGCGACGTTGACGCTGATTGAAAAATTGAGTGCAACGGAATATCGTCCGCGCATGGGCGCAAGTTATCCTGAAAGTGAATTGGGGTTGGGGTTGAAACAAGTGGCGGCGTTGATGAAGGCGGAGGTGGGTTTAGAAGTCGCGTGTCTGGACGTGGGCGGTTGGGATACGCATGTCGCACAAGGGGGAGGCGAAGGCGCGATGGCGGAACTGTTGCGCGATGTGGGAAATTCACTCGCCGCGTTTTATCACGATGTCGCGGATCATACGCGCGCGTTGAGTATTGTGGTGTTGAGTGAATTTGGACGACGCTTGCAAGAGAATGGTGGATTGGGAACGGATCATGGACACGGCAGTGTGATGTGGTTGCTGGGTGGTAATGTGCGCGGCGGACGCGTGCATGGCGAATGGCGCGGGTTGCAGCCCGATATTTTGTTTGAGGGCGTGGATGTGGCGGTGACAACCGATTATCGCGATGTGTTGGGTGAAGTGTTGCTCAAGCGTTTGAAAAATCCGAATGTGGCGGATGTGTTTCCGAATTATCGTGTGACGCTGCGCGGCGTTGTACACTAAAACCTCGTAGGTCTGCAAGACCTACGAGGTTTTTCTTACCGAATGTTGACGACGATGTTCATATTGCGCTCATAGACGTTGCACGTTGCGTAAGAGCTGGAGAGATATGCTTTGAGAACGTAATGTCCGGGCTTGAGACTCTTGCGATGACCGGTAAATGTGCCGGTCATTTGATCGGGCAACTTAGCCGTCGCGCCACCATAGAGTTGATACTTGTTGGTGACATTGGGATTGAGCGCGGTGCCTGTTTCAGAATCGAATCGAAATTCGCCAAAGCAGTACGAATACGTGCCGCTGTTGTGTTGCAGGAATCCCGAAAAGACTGCTTGAATGTCCGCCTTTTTTCCCACGGGGACATCAAAGGAAATACTTAGCGCCTCGAGCTTGCCCGAGGCGGGCGTGGTGAGAGAGTTGTCCGCTGTGCCATACGCGGACGCGATATAAACTGTGCCTAAGGGAAACAACGCATTGATTGCATTGGTGTCGGCGATGGCGATGGTCGCTCCTGTGAACAGCATCAAAACAAAGCCCGTTACGAGCAGATGCCAGAGTTTGAGAGTGCCGTTCAGTACGTTCTTCATGCCCTTCCTCCTTGAGTTGCGCTGTGTCATGCGCCGGGTGACACCGCACAGCAAATTGTTGGATGTGCCTGCGCCTATCGGCAGGCAAGTTGATTCTATACGCTTTTTCCAAAATGATGCTAACAATCGAATTACGATTTGGGAAGCAAAAGCGGCGCTGATATTCATTCCGCGCCGCTTTTTGACCTTTTCGGATGGCGCTAATTGAGCGCGTCAAACCCGCCACCCGCGTACAACAAGGCGTACCAGTACAGCGAACCATTGGCGCGTTGGGCAATGATCAACAGTCCTTCCCCTTTGCCGTCCGCGTTCAATCCTTTCACGTACACCGATTTCACGACTTTAATTTTTGGATTCCACATGCTCAACGGCGGTGTGCCGTCGAGCAGTTTGCTTTGGTCGGTTTTGTCGGCGAGATCAATGACGATTTCGTTTGCGGGTCCGAGCCAACTGTCCTTCAAGAATTTTAATGCCTCGTCGCGCGTTGGCTCGGTGCCTTCCGAGCGCCAATAGCCGATGGTGAATGGATCACCCATCACTTGACGCAGTGCGTCATAGTTTTTGGTTTGCAGCGCAGTGGCAAGTTGGCGCGTGAACGCTTCGACATTGACTTCGGTAGTTGTTGTCGTAGTAGGTCCAACCTTTGGCTTGTCCGTTGGTTCTGTAAGCGCGCTGTCCGCAGAGACCCAACAATCGGTGACATTATCAATCGGACATACGACGCGCCACCATTGCTCGTCCGCGCTTTTGTAGCCCGTCACTTGCGCGGTCTGTCCCGCATACACGCCACCGACGATTTCAAAATTTGTGCCAGGTCCTTTGCGGATATTGATGTCTTGTTTTGCCAAAACATATTTTACATCCGTCGCTTTGAGATTCAGCGTGGCGGTGTTGGTGATGGTTGTGGTTGGCGTGGTAATTGATGCTGTCCGTGAGGGCAGCGCAAGGACGGTGGGCAATGTAGGGGCGGTGGCTTGTCCCCGCCCTGCTTCGGGCGTGGCGGTGACGACGATGATGATGGTTGTCGGCGCGGCGGGCGCGGCGCACGCGGTGAGTGTGAGAAAGAGGAGAGAGGCAAGAAAAATAATTTTGAACATGGCGGCTCCTTGAGGTGCGATGTGATAATGATACCATAGGCGATGCTGGAAAGAGACGGAATGTTTTGGTGCTGGGTTCCGCGCGCGAGGAGGGGGGCGTGGATTGCAAATCCACGCGCGCGGGAGAAGGCGCGCGCGGGAGGAGGGGGGGGGCGTGGATTGCAAATCCACGCGCGCGGGAGGAGGCGCGCGCGGGAGGAGGCGCGCGCGGGAGGAGGGGCGCGCGGAAGTGCGGTGTATAATTTCGGAACGATTGTTCGCTTTGCGTCGTCTTGAGTATGGAGGAGAGCGCAGAAAAATTTTCGGCGCTCTTTTATCGCGTACATGGCAAGAGTCCCAAGCTCCTCACCCCCGACCCCTCTCCTAAAAAATTTTTTGCGAAATTTTTTAGGAGAGGGGAGAGTACGGCGCGGGGTTTTGATTTTCTTTGCGCTGTTGGGAATTACATTCGTCGCGCTTGGTATTTTTCTGTTTGGCGATCTGCCCGCGCCTGATACGTTATTGACGCGCACGTCTCCCGATACGACAAAAATTTTGGATCGGAATGGAAAACTGTTGTATGAGATTTTGGATCCGCGCGCGGGACGACGCACGCGCGTTGCGTTGGACGAATTGCCCGCGTCGTTGAAAAACGCGGTGGTGGCGGTCGAGGACGCGAATTTTTACGAACACCTTGGGGTGGACGCGGTGGGCGTCGCGCGCGCGATGGTGCAGTATGTTCAAGCGGGGCAGGTGGTTTCGGGGGGAAGCACGATTACGCAGCAGTTGGCGCGGCTGGTGTTGTTGTCACGCGCGGAACAAGAGTCACGGACGATTGCGCGCAAGTTGCGCGAGATGGTGTTGGCATTACGGCTTACGCAAACGTATTCCAAAGAGCAGATTTTGGAAATGTATTTGAGTGAAGTGTATTTTGGAAATTTGGGGTATGGCGCGGAGGCGGCGGCGCGGACGTATTTTGGCAAGCCCGCGCGCGATTTGGATTTGGCAGAGAGCGCGTTGCTGGCGGGCTTGATTCAATCGCCTGCCGCGTACGATCCGTATGTGAATCCTGATGCGGCGCGGGCGCGGCAAAAAATTGTTTTGGAGTTGATGGTGAAAAATAAATTTATCAATGAAAATGACGCGCAACTTGCGGTGAACGAGGAGTTGCATTTCAAGGCGACGGACAAACGCGAAATTATTCGCGCGCCGCATTTTGTCGCTTACGTACGAAATTTGTTGGAGCAGCAGTATGGGGAAGATGTTGTGAACGCGGGCGGCTTAAACGTGACGACGACATTGGATTTGGATTTGCAAGAACGGGCGCAAGAAATTATTACGCGGCACATTAACGATTTGAAAAATCGCACGCGCAATGAGAACGCGCCTGATTTTAATTTGAACGATGCGGCGCTGGTGGCGATTGAACCCGCGACGGGGGAAATTATTGCGATGGTCGGGAGCGCGGATTATTTTGATGAAAGCATTGATGGCGCGGTGAATGTGGCATTGTCGTTGCGACAACCAGGTTCTTCGATCAAACCGATTACGTATGCTGCCGCGTTTTCTCAGGACTATACACCCGCGACAGTTCTTTCCGATGTTCCTACCACATTTCAAACAAAAGAGAATGAACCGTACGCGCCGCAAAATTTTGATCGGCAATGGCATGGTCCGCTTTCATTGCGCGCGGCGTTGGCGACTTCATCGAATATGATCGCGGTGAAAGTATTGGAGCATGTGGGATTGGACGCGATGATTGAAACGGCGAAAGCGTTGGGGATTACGACGTTTGATGATTTGGATCGTTTTGGGCTGGCGTTGACGCTGGGGGGGGGCGAAGTAAAATTGTTGGAGTTGACGGCGGCGTATGCGGGGTTGGCGAATGAGGGGAAGCGGGTTGTGCCGCGCGCGATTCTTGAAATAAAGGATGAAGGCGGAAGGATGAAGGATGAGGCAAATTCAGATTTTCATCCTTCATCCTTCATCCCTCATCCTTTAAGCGAAGCGGTCAGTCCTCAAGTCGCCTATCTCATCACCTCGATTCTCTCTGACGACATTGCGCGGATTCCCGCGTTTGGGGAAGAGAGTGTGTTGCATTTGTCACGTCCCGCAGCGGCAAAAACGGGAACGACGACGGATTTTCGGGATAATTGGACGATTGGGTCCACGCCCGATTTAGCTGTGGGCGTTTGGGCGGGGAACGCGAACAATGCGCCGATGTATCGCGTGACGGGGATTACGGGCGCGGGTCCGATCTGGCATGATTTTATGGAAGAGGCGCATCGCGGGATTCCAGAAAAATTTTTCGCGCGTCCTGAAGGAATTGTGGAATTGGAAATTTGCGACGCGTCGGGACTGCTGCCAACGGAAATTTGTCCGCGCGTGCGGAGTGAAATTTTTATCAAGGGAACGGAACCGAGAGAAAAGGACGCGGCATATCAAAAATTTGAATTGGACGCAGTGACGAATTTGTTGTGGGCGGAAGGGTGTGAAGGTCAGCGCGTGACGCAAGTGTTTCGCGTGTATCCGCCTGACGCGCTGGATTGGGCGGTGAAAAAGGGGTTGGTGGTTGCGCCAGAGGTGGATTGCTTTGGCAGACCGCAGACGACAGATGACAGACAACAGACGGAAAATGCAAGTAATCAGTCAGCAGTAATCAGTGGGGCGGCGTTGGAAATTGTTTCGCCTGCACATAATTCGATTTTTGAAACGAGTGTGCAAATTCCAGATGAGTTGCAGCAGATTGAAGTGAGCGCGCGGTTGAATCAAGCGGTGAAATTATCGGATGTGAATTTGTTGGTGGATGGTGTAACGATTGGAAATTTTTCGAGTGTGCCGTATCGCGCGTTGTGGAAATTGGCAGTGGGCGAACATACAGCGCAGGCGATTGGGGTGATGGCGGATGGGACGCGGGTGGAGAGTGAGGTGGTGAGGTTTAGGGTGGGGGAAAGTAAAAAGTGAAAAGTGAAGAGTGAAAAGTAACGTGAAACGTGACGCGTGAAACGTGAAGCGTGAAACGTGAAACGAGAAACGAGAAACGAGAAACGTGAAACGAGAAACGTGAAGCGCGAAACGTGAAACGTGAAACGAGAGAGGATTTGCGATACGCGATTTGCAATACGCGATACGCGATACGCGATAGGCGAACATGATTATCAAAACGGAGCGATTACTTTTGCGCGAATTTGTGGCGGAGGATTGGCGCGCGGTGTATGCGTACCAGAACGATCCGCGCTATTTGGAGTTTTATGAATGGGAACATCGCAGCGAGCAGGATGTTAAAGCATTTGTGCAGCGATTTTTGGATCAACAAGCGGACCTGCCGCGCGTGAAATTTCAACTGGCGATCGTTCTGCCCAACAGCAACAAGTTGATTGGTAATGTGGGGATTCGCAAACGCGAGGTAAAATCGTATCAGGCGGAATTGGGGTACGAACTGGATCCGCGCGAATGGAACAATGGCTATGCAACAGAAGCGGCGACGGCGATGCTGCAATTTGCATTCGAGCAATGGCGCGTGCATCGTGTCTCGGCGCGCGTGAATGGCAACAATCACAGCTCGCTGCGGTTGTTGGAAAAGTTGGGGCTGCGACAAGAGGGACGGTTGCGCGAAGAAGAATTTTTCAAGGGACGATTTTGGGATACGCTGGTGTACGGGATGTTGGAGGAGGAGTGGAGGTGGAGGAACGTTCAAGGATGAAGGAGGAAGGATGAAGGATGAAGGGGTGGTTAGGTGGTTAGGTGGTTAGGTGGTTGGGTGGTTGGCGAGAAGCGAGAAACGAGAAACGAGGGATGGATTGCGACAGGCGATTTGCTATACGCGATACGCGATTCGCCATAAGCGATTTGCCACATGCCAAAACCAATTGCCTTTGACGAGTACGAAGCGCTGGCGGAACGATTCGCAGAGCGCGTGGATTATTATGCGTGGAACGCGTACTATGATCGTCCCGCGATGTTGGCGCTGCTGCCTGATGTGCGCGGGCGCGAGGTATTGGACGCGGGGTGCGGACCTGGCGTGTACGCGGAAGAATTGGTGGCGCGAGGGGCGCGGGTGATCGGCGTGGACGCGAGTCCGACGATGATCGCGCTGGCGGAAAAACGTTTGCAGGGACGCGCGAAATTTTTGGTGGTGAATTTGGAAATGGGGTTGGAGATGTTTGCGGCAGAATCGTTTGATATGGTGTTGAGCGCGTTGACGTTGGATTATGTGCGCGATTGGAATCCGTTGTTTGCAGAATTTTTTCGCGTGCTGCGCGCGGGCGGATATTTTCAGTTTTCGGTGCAGCATCCGTTGTCCGAATATGTTTTGAATTTTGCGGACGATTATATGCAAACAGAATTGTATCGCTCGCGCTGGCGCAGTTTGGATCCAAAGGTGTTTGTGCCAACGTATCGGCGTCCGCTGCAAGACATGTTGAATCCGTTGACGCGCGCGGGTTTTGTATTGGAGCAATTGGTGGAACCGCAGCCGACTAGAGAATTTCGCCAACAATTTCCTGACCAGTACGAACGGTTGATGCGGCGGGCGGATTTTATGATGATAAGGGCGAGGAAACGTGAAGCGTGAAGCGTGGAGGGTGGAGTGACGTTCGCTCTTCGCTCCACGCTCCACTCTCCACGAAAGGGGACAAAATGCTGAATTGGAACCAATACCGCGTCCTGACGTTTGATTGTTACGGGACGTTGATTGATTGGGAGGCGGGGATTCTCAATGCGTTGAAACCCGTATTGATCGCGCATCAGGTAAAAATTTCGCAGGATGATGCGTTGGAGTTGTTTGGCGAGTTGGAGTCGGCAGAGGAACACGAGTACAAAAGATATCGGGCTGTGTTGGAAAATGTGTTGCCCGAAATGGGCGCGCGATTGGGGTTTGCGCCGAGTGGGGATGAGACGCGCGCGTTCGGGCAGTCGGTCGCGGATTGGCAAGTGTTCCCCGACACGGTGGACGCGTTGTTTGCGTTAAAGAAAAAATACAAACTTGTGATCCTGTCGAATGTGGACGATGATTTGTTTGCGTTTTCCGCGAAAAAATTGCAAGTGGCGTTTGATGATGTGATTACCGCGCAGCAATGCGGTTCGTACAAACCATCGTTGAATAATTTTCGCGTCGCGGCAAAACGCGTGGGCGTACCGAAAAACGAATGGCTGCACGTCGCGCAAAGTTTGTTTCACGACATTGCGCCTGCTCAAGAGATGGGACTGAAGACGGTGTGGGTGAATCGGCGATGGAATAAACAGGGCGGAGGCGCGACACTGCCGACGGAGGCGCGGGCGGATGTGGAGGTGAGGAGTTTGGGGGAGTTGGCGGAAAAGATAAAGGATGAAGGATGAAGGATGAAGGATGAAGAAAGTAAAAAGTGAAGGGTGAAGAGTATGTCATTCTGAGCGGAGCGAAGAATCTATGGTCACACAGCAAATGCGACAAAACAAATTTCAATTGTCTTTTCACAACGCATCCGTCATGACAGCTGCATCATTGCTGCTCATCGGTTTCGTGGTGTACGTTTGGATGGAAATTGCAACGTACTCGCTGTTTTATCCACTCGTCGCAACGGGCGCGTTTGCCGCGTTTTTTGCGCTGCCCGCGTTATTGCTGTTGTGGCGCGCGCCGCTGCGGGTGAAACTCGTATTGGTTAGCACGTTTTTGTTGATGATTTTGATTGTGCGAAATGTGGAATGGAATTCGCGCAAACCATTTTTGCGCGCGTTGGATCAAGTGCACGCGGGCGTGACGACGGAACAAGTTGATGCAGCTATGCGCGGGTTTGTGCGCGGACCGCAAACAGGGATTTCGGAATTTGGCACGGTGAGTTTTCGGCACACGGACGAGGGATGGGGGAACGCGGATGTGGGGTTGATGACGTTTGGGGAGGGGCGGGTGGTGAGGGTAGAGTTATTGCGAGAGGAACATGGATTAGAAATCCTCGTCTGAAAAAAGTTCAAATCGCGCGGCGATTGAAAAAATAATGCTTTGCATTTGAACCTTTTTTCAGACGGCAATTTGCAATTGCTGGAAAGGGAACGCGATGAAAAAATCGTTTTTGATATCTGGAATGTTTGTTTTGTTTTGCATCGCCGCGTGTCAAGCGCAAACGCCGACGCCGATTGCATTGGTGGCGACAAAAATTTCAACAGTGGTTGCAATAGCATCCCCGACGTTGACTGCTACACCAACAAGTACACATACGCCAAGCAAGACAGCAAAACCAACAAATACCTTGCGTCCGCGCCAGCGAACGCAAACCGCAGTCAAAACGATTACACCGCCAACTGAAGCTGCAACCGCTACTCGCGCACCAACTTATACGCCTTTGCCTATCCCTCTAAGAAATTCCTGGTCATCTAACGTAAAGCAACTCTTGCCCGCGCCCCTGTATTATCTTTCGGGAGTAAATGAACATTATCAAATTTGGCGAATCGAAACGGATGGCAAAACGAAACGACAAATTACAAAATTAGGGACGGAGGTAAGAGACTTTGATATATCGCCTATAACGGGAGAGCTGGCATATTCAACAGCGAATGGAATTTTCATTGCAGATGCGCTTGGGAATAATCCAAAGCGTATCTCAATTCCAGGTCTCAAAATTGATCCACGTTGGGATTGGGAGTTTTTTCGAGGGCTGGCTTGGTCTCCCATCGAAAAGCGTCTTGCTTTTGGCTACAAAGGTAAACTCCTGATTTATGATCCGGAACTGAGCAGCTTTCAAGTGATTGAATCGCCTTCCAATGAATATGGTTTGTGGGGTCCTTTTGATGATGCTTGGTCACCGGATGGAAAGCAAATGCTGGTGGAAATCGCATACGAAGGTGATTCAGGCGGCGTACTTTTGATGACAGCTGAATCGAAACCAAACTTTCAAAAGGTCTATGTCTCACGTTGCGGGGAAGCGTCGTGGTCGCACGCGGGCAAGTTTATTTATTCGTCTATCGCACAGACATTTCAATGCTTTGGTCCTGGCTTGTGGCGCGCAGATCGAAATTCAAACAAGGGCTTGCACTTGATTGACCCACAATTCCCAGGAACTTTGCAAAGGGTGACAAAAGCACAGGAAGGTTCTGATGGTATGCTGTATTATTTTTATGCAAGCATTGACGAACCACCCGACCATCATTTTGTTCCTGACTTTAGGATGTATCGCTCATCACTCGATGGGATTACAAATCGTGAACGATTGCGGAGCGATACGCACCAAGTTCACGAAGCGCTATGGTCTCCCGATATGAGTTTGGCTGTGATTGTTGATGCGCGCGTTCAAGACCAATATAAATATCCGCCGTTCGGCGCGCGAAAGCTACTTCTTTTGACAACGGATAACAAGCCCCCCATCGAGTTGGAAGAATACGGTTTTCATTTGCGTTGGGGTAAAAATTAAATCACGATTTACGTTTGACGTTTCACCCATTACGTAAAAGGAAATTTCCAACTATGACTCCCCGTCTCAACCTCACCCTCCTCTTTTTTCTCGCGCTCATCGTCGCGTGTGCCGCGCCGCAGAGCATCAACGTACAAGGCGCGCAGGTTCAAAACAGCGCGAGCGAATCATCGAACCACCAAACCACCCAACAACCCACCGCAACACCTACGACGACTAAAGTCGTTACTACGACTGCGCTTTTTCCCGCGAATATTTCCAACGCGCCGCTGGAGGTGATTTCTACTTCACCTGCGAAAGATGTGGCGGAGATTGCGGTGGCGAGAGAGGCGACGAAAATTATTGTGCAGTTCAATCATCCTGTCGTGCCGCTGGTTGCGGTGGACGCGCAAAAAGATTTGCCGCAGCCGTTGACGATTGCGCCGACGCTGGCGGGGAGTGGGCTTTGGATCAATACGTCAACGTATTCGTTCACACCGTCGCAAAATTTGCAAGTCGCTACGGAATACTCGATTACGGTTTCACCGCTGACGGACATGCTCGGCGCGAAATTGAATGGGTATGTGTGGAAATTCAAAACCGCGTCGCCTGAAATAATTTTATCGTATCCCGAAAGTGGCACGCAAAACGCGGGCGCGCGCGAACCGATTTCGATGACGTTCAATACTGAAATGGATCGCGCGTCGGTGGAAGCGCGTTTCACACTCGTTGCCGTTTCGAATGGCGCGAATGTGGCGGGCAAATGGGCATGGTCAAGCCGCATCGCGGAATTTGTTCCCGATAACGCGTTGGCGTACAACGCGCAATATCGCGCGACGTTGAAGGCGGGCGCGCAGGAGATTAACAAGCAAGCGGCGACGTTGAAAGATGCGACGTGGACATTCCGCACGACGCGCGCGCCCGCCGTTCTGGGAACGTTACCAGACAACGGCGCGAAAGATTCCACCAGCATCCGCAATGGTTTTCAAATCACGTATGCGTCGCCGATGGCGCAAGACGCGGTGACAGTGACGATTCAGCCGACGATTACGAATCCGTATTCGTATTGGAACGAAAGCACACAGCAAACCATTTCGGGCGGCTGGCTCGCGTCCGAAGGGTATACGGTGACGATTAGCGGGAAATCAAAAACCATTTTCGGTGAAGAGTTGGGCAAAGATGTTGTGGTGAAATTCACCGCCGCGCCGCTTGATCCGAATGTGTTTTTGAATGTGAATCAAAATGTTGGGTTGTACGACGCGAACGCGCCGCAACTGATTTATGCGACGTATCGCAATGTGAACGGGATCGAGTATGCGTTGTACAGCGTGCCGCGCACTGATTTGCTGCGGCTCGTTGGGCAAGACCGCTATCAGTACTGGGACAATTACAAACCGAACGAAAATAATTTGCTGCGCTCGTGGATGCAAGAAGTGAAAGCGCCGTTGAACGCGTCGCGCGTGATTTCGACATCGTTGGGCGGCGACACGCCCTCGACGTATTTGAAAGCGGGCGCGTATTATGTGCAGGCGATTGGGCGTCAAGAGGCGCGGACGACGACGCGCGCGCGTCACATTTTAATCGTGACGCCGTACAATCTCGCGCTCAAACGCGGCAATGGCGAAGCGTTGGTGTGGGCGACGAATTTAGCGACGGGCGAACCTGTCGCGGATTTGCCGATCACAATTTATGGCGTCAAGGGCGATGCAGCATCGTCGGGCAAGACGGACAAGGATGGAATTTTTCGCGGGACGTTCAAGCAGCAAGAGTATTACGAGCCGATTTTTGCGTTGAGCGAATCGGACGGCGGTCTGTTGGCGGCTGTCGGTTCCGATTGGGCGGAAGGGATTCAGACGTACGATTTTAATTTGAACACGCAGTACGGGGCGCAAGAATATTACGCGAATTTGTACACGGATCGCGCCATTTATCGTCCTGGGCAAACGGTGAATTTCAGGGGCATTTTGCGAAAGGACAACGACGCGCGGTATTCCTTGCCGACGGATTTGAAAACGGTTCCGATCAAGGTGATTGACGCGAACGGGCGCGAAATTTTGAAACAGGATTTGCCGCTCGACGCATACGGGACATTCAACGGCAAGATCGAATTGAACGCGGGCGCGTCGCTCGGCTTTTATAATGTGGTTCTCGAATTTGGTCCAGAGAATCGCCGTTTTTACAGCAGCGTAGATTTTCAAGTCGCGCAGTACAAAGCGCCCGAATTTCAGGTGAATGTCACGACGGATAAAAATTCGTACATCAATGGCGAAAAAATTTCCGTGAATGTGGACAGCACGTACTTTTTCGGCGGCGCGGTGAGCAACGCTAAAGTGCAGTGGCGATTGTTGAGCGATGATTTATTTTTCTCGACGGACAAAGTCAAGGGCTATTGGGATTTCACCGATTTTGATTTGACAAACAATCGTGCGCGTACAGGCGGCGTGGTGAGTGAGGGTAAGGGGACGACGGACGCACAAGGAAAATTTTCGTTCACCGTTCCCGCCGATCTAAAAGATTATCTCCTCTCGCAGAATTTTACGATTGATGTGGAAATTACGGACATTAACAATTCCGCCGTCTCGTCGCGTGTCGTCGTTCCCGTTCACAAGGGCGATTTTTACATTGGGCTTAAGCCGCAATCGTATGTGGGGCAGGTGGGTGAGAAACAGGGCGTTGACATTATCACCGTCACGCCGCAAGGTGATCCGTTTGCGAATCAACTGCTAACGATTTCGGTGTATGAACACAAATGGTTCAGCGTGCGCGAAAAAGATGCGAATGGAAATTTTTATTGGAAGAGTTCTTTTTCCGATACGCTGTTAATCCGTAACACAGTGACCAGTAATCCGTTGGGGGTGGCGACGAGTTTTTATACGCCGACGGTGGGGGGAGTTTTCAAGATCGTTGGCGAGGGACAGGATAAAAATAAAAATACGATTCGTAGCGCGACGTATCAATGGATCGCGACGAACGAGTTTGTGAATTGGCGCATCGAAAATAATGATCGGATTGATCTCGTCGCGGATAAAAAGGAATACAACATTGGCGAGACGGCAAAGGTGTTGATTCCCGCGCCGTTCAAAAACGCGCGCGCGCTAATGACGATTGAACGCGGCGGTATTTTGCAAGTGAAACCGCTTGGTGTCATCGGGAATAGTGACACACTAGAAATACTGATCACTGAAGACTTGCTTCCCACCGCTTACGTCTCTGTGATGTTGGTCAAAGGACGCGCGGACGATTCGCCGACGCCGCAATTCAAACTCGGCTACGCGACGCTCAATGTGAATCCAGTTGAAAAGATTTTGACGGTAAAAATTTCCGCCGAAAGTAGGGGCGGGGTTATCCCGCCCGAATTTGAACCGCGCGACAATGTGAAATTTACCGTTGAGGCATTGGACGCGAACGGCAAACCCGCGCAAGCAGAACTTTCTGTCGCGCTTGTGGACAAAGCGGTTCAATCTCTAGCGGATGATCGTTCGACGCCGCTTGAAAAAGCGTTTTGGGGCACGCGCGGCATTGGGATTCAAACGGCGGTGTCGTGGGTGCGCTCTGTCGAACGCATCAATCTCCAAGTGCAAGCGGATGCGAAAGGCGGCGGCGGTGGCGGTCCCGAAGAACAGGCATCACCCGTGCGTCGTAATTTTCAAGACACGGCATTTTGGAAAGCAGATGTAGTTACCGATTCATCGGGCAAAGCGGAAGTGACAGTCGCGCTGCCCGACAATCTGACAACATGGAATTTGACCGCAAAAGGTGTGACAAAAGAGACACTTGTGGGGACGGGGAAACTCGATATTGTTTCCACGAAACCCGTTCTCGTGCGTCCTGTCGTCCCGCGTTTCTTTGTCCCTGGCGATACAGTTTTGCTTGAAGCGGTGGTCAATAACAATACAGCAAAAGATGTGACGGTTGATGTGAAATTGCAAGCGACGGGTTTGACGTTAAGTGGAAACGCAACGCAGCCGTTGACGGTCAAGGCGAATGACAAAGCCAAAGTTTCATGGCAAACATCTGTTGATAAAAACGCGGAAAGTGTAAAGGTGCAATTCAGCGCGAATGGAAGTGGCTATTCCGACGCGTTAGAAGCGACATTGCCGATTGTGCGCCCCACGTCGCCCGAAGTGGTGGGGACAGCAGGGACGGTGGATGCGAAGGTGGCGGAAAAAATTCTCGTGCCGTCGAATGTGGACACGAGTGCGGGCGGTTTGAAAATTACGACGAGTCCCTCACTCGCCGCGGCGTCGCTTGAATCGTTGAATTACCTGAAGGCGTTTCCGTATGATTGCAGTGAACAAGTCACGTCGAAATTTTTCCCGAACATTGTGACGTATCAGGCGTTAAAACAATTCGGCGTGGAAAATAAAACGCTCGAAACGAATTTGACATTCAGCATCAGCGCGCAGATTCAACGTTTGTATCAACTGCAACACGGCGACGGCGGCTGGGGCATGTGGGCGGATGGCGATTCGATTCCACACGTCACCGCGTATGCGCTGCTCGCATTACATACAGCGAACAAAGCGGGATTCGCGGTGGATGAATTTGTGATGCAGCGCGCGCGCGAGTATCTGAACGATTATCTCGACAAGCCCGTGGATGCGAAAGCGGTGTATGGGTACAATCAACGCGCGTTCGTCATCTACGCGTTAAGCACGACAAGCGGCGAATACAGCTCGCGCGCGTTGAATTTGTACGAACGCCGCGCGCAACTCGACAATTACGCGAAAGCGTTGTTGATGGTCGCGCTCTTTGATTCGGGCAACAAGACGCAAGCCACCGCGCTGTTGCAAGAACTCACCGCCGCAGCGATTCCGAGCGCGACGGGGACGCATTGGGAAGAAAAGAAACCCGATTGGTTTATGATGAACACGAATACGCGCACGACGGCGATGGTGTTGTACGGCGTTGCGCGTGTGGATCCACAAAACGCGTTATTGAAAAACGCGGTGCGCTGGTTAATGACAATGCGCGCGCAAGGGCATTGGGAAACGACGCAAGAGACCGCGTGGGCGGTGTTGGGACTCACTCAATTCATGCAGGCGAGCGGGGAATTGAATGCGGAGTTCGCGTATAAAGTGGAAGTGAATAGCAAACTGCTCGGCGAAGAAAAAGTAACAAAGGAAAATGTCACCGCGAATGAAACGTTTGATGTGACAATGAAAGATTTGCTCACGAACACGGCAAACGAATTGTTGTTCACGCGCACAGAAGGCGCGGGCAATCTTTATTACAGCGCGTTCTTGAATTACTATTTGCCCGCGAGTGAAATGCAAGCATTGGATCGCGGCGTTATTCTCGCGCGTCAATACTTTGCCGTTGATCAAGCGACGTTGAAACCGACGACCAAAGTCGTCACTACGGCGAACGTTGGCGATTATGTCCAAGTAAAATTGACGATCATTGCGCCGACGAGTTTGAATTATCTGATGGTCGAGGATCCATTGCCGTCTGGTTTTGAAGCGGTGGACACTTCACTGAAAACAACTTCGGCAGGCGCGTCGTCACCCGAACTGGAAAAGCAGATCAGCGATTGTGCAGCGTGTAGTGAATACTATAATCCGTACTGGTATTTTTGGGCGAACACGGAACTGCGCGATGATCGCGTCGCGTTGTTTGCGGATTTTCTCTCGCGCGGAACGTACGAGTACACCTACTTGATGCGCGCAAGTGTGAGCGGAGATTTCTTTGTGCTGCCCACCTTCGCGCAGCAGATGTATGAACCCGATGTGTTTGGACGGAGCGCGGGGGCGCGGTTTGAGGTGAGGGGGAAATGAATGAGAAACCTCGCAAATCAACTCGATTTGCGAGGTTTTTTTGTGCGTGCTTTTGCTTCGCGTTTCAATGAACGCCAAAACGCCAAAGCGTCGCGGCTAACTGTCCTTGCTTTGGCATCAACGTACTTTTCATCATAGTACGGCGCGATCATTTCTACTTTTTCACCCCGTTCACTGTCAATGATGTTAAACAAAGTTCCGTCCGCTGTTGCGTTCCGCATCTGTACAGGATCGGCATAATAACGCGGTGACGGAAAGCGCGCGGCGAGCGCATCCATGTTCGTTTCCGCCAGCATGACGATCATATCAACATCATGCGTTGCGCGTTCACTGCCGTATGCGGCGGCAGCGAACGCGCCAATGATCATGTACGGCGCGTCAATCTCCTCAAGCGCCTTTAACACCTCTGCATAAAAAGTAAGAGGTTGCGTGATTCTAGCCATTCCGCGCAACCTCTTCAAAATACTTGAACGTAATTTCACGCGCCGACAAGTCGGGATATATGCGCCGCAGCCGTGCGCGAATCGTGCCGCGCAAAAATGCCTGTGCTTCGAGCGCCGCGCGTCCGCGTTTTGGGATCGAAAGAGAGGCAATCAATTCTTGGTTCGAGTCATTGGAAATTTCGGGCGCGATGTCTGTTGCGCGTTTTTGTTTGTGTCGTTGCATTTGGCGTTGGAGGCGACGAATTTCGACGCGTGGGATACACCAACTTTGTCCTACGCGGACCCCATAGAGCGTGCCGCGCCGAATCCGCCCGTAGAGCGCGGCGCGCGTTCCAAATGACACGCCCAGTAAACGCGCCGCCTCGCGCAGTGAAACTAAATCTTGCATCACCCAAGGATATGGATCCATCGCGCGCGATTATAACATACGCAAAAGAAACCGGTCTTTATTTTTCATCTCCCCTTTATCTTGACGAAATAAAATTCCCCCTGTCTTGCGTATCACATACATCTGTCTCACAACAGGAGTTGCATGAAACAATTCCAGATATTCATTTTCGCATTTTTCTTTTTGACTTTATCCGCCGCGTGCGGCAACTCTGTCTCAACGCCGACGGACGCGCCTACGCAAACCATTCCAACGCGTGCGCCAACAAACACGCGTGTTACTATATCAAACACACCCGCGCCGACGAACGCGCCAACGCGCGTGCCGCCCACGGTTGCCCCTTCGGCAACGCGCGTGCCGCCAACCGCGACAATTGCGCCCACGAATACGCGCCCCGCGTCCTCAAGCAACACGAATTTCACACTTGACATCGAACCCATTGCCGATGAATTTCGGCGTCCCATCTTTGTCACACACGCGGGCGATGGGACGGGGCGTTTATTTGTTGCGGAACAGCCAGGGCGGATATTTATTTTAGAGAACGGGAAAAAAATTGCAGAACCGTTTCTCGACATTCGCGACAAAATTACAACGGGTGGAAATGAACAAGGGCTGCTCGGACTCGCGTTTCATCCCGATTATGAAAACAACAGATTGTTTTTTGTGAATTATTCGCGGCAGGGTAACGGGGATAATGTGATTGAACGTTACCAAGTTTCATCCGACGCGAACGTTGCTGATGTCAACAGCGCGCAAACTATTCTCACGTTCGAGGGGGCAGAACCAAATCATAACGGTGGCATGTTGGCGTTTGGTCCAGACGGTTATCTGTACATCGGCGCGGGTGATGGCGGCGGCGCTGGAGATCAGCACGGACGGATCGGCAATGGGCAAGCGTTGAATACGCTGCTCGGAAAAATTTTGCGGATTGATGTCAATGCCGACACCTATCGCGTTCCCGATGATAACCCGCTTGTAAATGTTGCCGATGCGCTGCCCGAAATTTGGTCGTACGGTTGGCGCAACCCGTGGCGTTTTTCCTTTGACCGCGCGACGGGTGACATGTACGTTGGTGATGTGGGGCAGGGCAGCAAAGAGGAAATTAGTTTCCAACCTGCATCATCGCGCGGCGGTGAAAATTACGGTTGGCGCATATTTGAAGGCGATGAATGTTACGATGAAAAATTGAATTGCGAGAGTCCTGATTTGGAAGAGCCAATCGCGGTGTATTCGCACGATCTCGGCTGCTCGATCACGGGCGGCTATGTGTATCGCGGCGAACAATTTCCATGGCTCGTGGGTCAATACATTTTCGCGGATTATTGCACGGGCATTGTTTGGGCAAGCGCGCGCGATGCAAATGGGAAATGGAATACGCGCCAAGTGACCACGTTCGATGACACCATCAGTTCGTTTGGTGAAGATGAAGCGGGGGAATTGTACGTGGTGGGGCATGGGGATGGGACGATTTATAAGTTGACGAGTAACCCATAAAAAATCAAAACCCGTTTTTTGCAAAAAAAAACGGGTTTTGATTTTTTATGACTCTCGGGTTTTGTACGGAAATCCATACCCCCGCATCCGTTTCATAAACGGCACGGGATCAAATGCTTCGGGTCCTTGCACGCCCACCCCTTTCCAAATTCCACTTTCCAACAACTCCATCGCGATCACGGGATTGAACGCGGTTTGCGCGACGACGGCTTGCGAGCCAATTTTTTTCATGCACGTTTTGTTGTCCGCGACTTGATAAATGTACACCGCGCGTTGCTTGCCATCTTTCATTCCCGTCACATACGTTCCCGCGCATGTCTTGCCCGACATTTGCTTGCCCAACGTCGCGGGATTCGGCAAACAGGCGGCGACAACATCGCGCGGCGAAACCTCGACACCCTTCACGCGAATTTTTTGCTTGCTGTCCAAACCGATGGCGTGGAGCATTTTCAAGTATGCAATAAATTCATTGCCGAGTCCGTACTTGAACGTGACGCGTTTACATTTCAAATAACGCGGCACAAGTAACACTTCTTCATGTTCCACAGTCACACATTCCACAGGTCCGATGCCGTCGGGAAAATCAAATACTTCGGGTTCCGAAAACGGCGCGGTGGTGTGCCAGCCGCGTTCCTCTTCCCAAATCACCGGCGGATTCAAACATTCCTCAATCGTCGTCCAAATCGAAAACGTGGGTGCGAACGGGCGCCCGCGCACGATCAAATTGCCGCCATCGCGCACGCCGATTTCATCCACCTCATCGAACAAATACTCCACCGCATAGCGCGCAAAGACATCCGACATGCCCGGTTCAACGCCCATGCCGACAAGCGCGAGAATGCCTTTTTTCTCCCACTCTTTTGCGTGCGCAAATTGAGAATCGCCAAGTTTGACACCCGTTTTCGAGTGTGGCGATTTGGGATGGGGTGTCGAGAGGGTCATTGCCATATCCATGTAATTTTTTCCCGCCTCGAACGCCGCATCAAAGGTCGCTTCATTGAACTGTGGATCCACCGCGTTCATGATCAAATCCACATCATATTTTTTTGCCAGAGCAGCAATCGCGCCCTGATCACTCGCGTCAATTTTTTCAACGGGAAATCGTTTTGCGCTGCCGAGTTTTTTCTGAATCTCGTTTGCGCGTTCGACATTGTAATCTGCCAACACCATTTGTTTCATCCACGCGCGTGGTTTTGCAAGCGCCGCAATCGCTTCGCCCACGCCGCCGACTCCAACCAATAAGATTTTCACGCCCTGCCTCCGTAATCGTGTAATCACCACGAGACGTTTCACCGAAACGTCTCTACCCCTCCAACTTCCAACTTCCAATTTCTAACTTCCAATTTGCCATTGACATTGTAATTCGCATCCCTTAAAATTTCCACAGCCCTCGATTCTGCAAAGGTGTGTATCATGCGTCCATTGTTTTCCGCGTTCCTGCACTTGAGCATTTTGTTTCTCTCAGCGTGTGCGCCCAACGCGCCGCAGATTGTCTCGCAAGAACTCAACCTGTACAGTTTCTCCGAATACATTCCCGCTGATCTCATTTCTGGTTTTGAAAAAGAAACACGCGTACGCGTCAATCTCGAAACGTACGCGACGAATGAAGAGCTGCTGGCAAATCTCACCACGAATCCGCAGCGGTACGATGTGATCGTGCCGAGCGATTACGCAGTGGATATTTTGATCAAGCAAGACGCGCTGCTGCCCCTTGATTTTTCACGCATTGAAAACTACACCAACATTGATCCGCCTTTTTTGACGCCGTATTTTGATGCGGGCGGCGCGAGCAGCGGTGGACGCCGCCCCGTCTTCCGCAGCGCGAAATATACCCTGCCCTATCAATGGGGCACGACGGGATTTGCGTTCGATCAAACCAAGATTGGATTCACGCCGACAACGTGGAATGATTTGTGGCGTCCCGAACTCAAAGGGCATCTCGTCGTGTTGGATGACGCGCGCGAAATGATGGGGGTTGCCTTGCTCGCGCTTGGGTATGATCGCAACGACACCGATCAATCGCACTTGCAGCAAGCGCGTGACAAATTGGTGGAACTCGCGCCCTCGTTTATCCGCGTTGACGCGCAGACACCCGAGACCGCGTTGATCAATGGCGACGCGTGGGCAGGTGTGGTGTACAACGGCAATGCCGTTCTCGCCGCACGCGAAAATCCAAACATTTCTTTTTTGTATCCGCAAGAAGGCGGCAGTATTTGGTTCGACAATCTTGCCGTGCCAAAAGGCGCGCCGCATCCCGACGCCGCGCACGCGTTCATCAATTACGTTTTGAAGCCCGAAGCGGGTTGGCTGCTCACGCGCGATTTTCCCTACGGCAATCCGAATCGCGCGGCGATTGATTATTTAGAAAAAGCAAATCGGCAACTGTACGACGATTACGTTTCCAGTTACGCGAACCCCGCGCCCTCCAGCTTGACCGAATTGGAATTGATCAAAAATGTGCCAACGGCGATTGCAGGGCTGTACGAGCAGTATTGGCAACAGGCGAAGGAAGCGGCACTGAAATGACGCAGCGCGTCATAAATTTCCCCTTCGCGCCAATCCTGTGTATAATGCGTTTTATGACGCACTGCGTCAAATTGACACAACGGGCATGACACAAGAGGTTTCCGATGGCAAAAAAAGAGGCGAAAGAGGGCAACGTCGTTCTCGGCACGTTCCGCAAAATGGTCTTGGCAAGTGTTGGCGCGGTAGGCGTCGCGCAAGATGAAATCAATCACTTGATCAGCCGCATGGTGGAACGCGGCGAGATTACCGAAAAGGATGCGCGCCGTTTGGTGAACGAAGCGCAAAAAGAATTTAACAAACGCCGCAAGAGTGGTCAGACCAAAGCCGAAAAAGAATTGGAAGGCATCATGGAAAAAATGAACGTCCCTTCCAAAGCCGACATTGAAGATTTGACGAAACAGGTCGCGCATTTGACGAAACGGATCGAAGAATTGAAAGCGGAGATGAAAAAGTAAAACGTGATGCGTCAAACGTCACGTTTGACGTTTCACGTTTTTTCCCCATGTGGCAATTCAAATCTCCCTTTATCGTTTTCGGTGAGGACGCGCTCGATTATCTCGACAATGTGCAGGCGCGGCATTTTTTCATCGTCACGGATGCAAACATGACGCGGCTCGGTTTGGTGAATGTCATCGCGAAACATTTGAACGCGCCGTATTCCGTTTTCGATCAAGTTGAACCCGAACCTTCCTTGCAAACTGTCCGTCTCGCCGCGCACGCAATGAGTGACGCGCAGCCCGATTGGATTATCGGACTCGGCGGCGGTTCGGCAATGGACGCGGCAAAAGCGGCGTGGCTCTTGTACGAAAAACCTGACGCGGAAATTGTCGCAATCAATCCGCTCGAAACGTACGGCGTGCGCGCGAAAGCGAAACTGATCGCGATTCCCACAACCTCTGGCACAGGATCGGAAACGACGCTCGCCACCGTGTTGACCGACACCGACGAACATCGAAAACTTTCACTTGGCTCGTATGAACTGGTTCCCGATGTGGCGATTGTGGATCCCGCGCTGGTGATGAAATTGCCGCAAGTGATCACGGCGGATACGGGGATGGATGTTTTGACACACGCGGTTGAGGGGTACACGAGTCGGATGCACAATGATTTTTCCGATGGCATGTGTTTGAAAGCAACGGAACTCGTGATGACATATTTGCCGCGCGCGTATGCCGATGGAAACGATGTCGAAGCGCGCACCCACATGCACAACGCGGCGACGATTGCGGGCTTGGGTTTTGGCAATTCGCAAGCTGCGCTCGCGCACGCGATGGGACATTCGCTCGGCGCACTCTTTCGCGTCGCGCACGGACGCGCGGTAAGTTTGTTTCTGCCGTACACGATTGAATACACCGCGAACGGCGGCGATACGCGCTATGCCGATCTCGCGCACATGATGAAATTGCACACGCATACCGAAATCGAATCCGCGCACGCTGTAGCTGCACGCATCCGCGACATGGAACGCGCAATGAACATGCCGACGACGATTCAAGAAGCGGGCATCACACACGATCAATTCATCGAAGCATTGCCGCGCCTCATTGCGAACGCCAACATGGATACGCAAGTGGTGATGAATACGCGCGTGCCTGAAAGCGCGGAACTGCAAAAATTGTTCGAGTACGCGTATGAGGGCAAGCGCGTTGATTTCTAATAGCTTGTCATTCTGAGCCCTTCATGCTTCAGGGTAAACTCTGCGAAGAATCTTGGCTTTGCCAGTAAGAGATTCCTCGCTCCGCTGCTCAGAAACTTCCGCCTGTCATTGCGAGGAGCGCCCTCCAGCGACGAAGCAATCTTGGTCTGACTCGCGTGTGAGATTGCGGCGATGAATGCGATGACCTACATCGCCCATCGCATCCCTCGCAATGACAAGCCACCCGTTTCTGTCCTTGAACATCACGCCCGCGCGTGATGTGGGTCTCAGAATGACATTGAAAAAGACGCGTGACAATCCTCCCCCCTCGCAAAACCATCGGACTCGCGTTAAGCGGCGGCGCGGCGCGTGGGGCGGCGCATATTGGCGTGCTGCGGGTGCTGCTGCGCGAAAACATTCCGATTGATGTGGTAGCGGGCGTAAGCGCGGGTTCGATTGTGGGCGCGTTGTATTGCGCGGGCATTTCGTTGGATGACATGACGGGCGCGATGGAAAAATTTAGTTGGCTCCATATCACGTCATTGACAATGCCGGTTCATGGACTTGTCTCGTTTGAAAAACTGGAAAAATTTTTGATCCAATGGATTGGCGATGTGAGGTTCACCGATTTGCAAAAACCGTTCGCGGTAGGAACGACGGATTTGTTGACGGGACACCCTGTTACATTCACAACGGGACGTGTTGCGCCGCTGGTACGCGCGAGCTGCTCGATTCCCGGACTTGTCGTGCCAATGGAGTACGAAAGTTATTGGTTAGCCGACGGCGGCGTGTCGTGCAATTTGCCGTCGCAAGCGGCGCGCGCGCTGGGCGCGGAGGTGGTGCTTGGCGTGGATTTGGTGAAACCGTTTGTGCGAAAAAATTTCGGCGTGCCCGGCGTGGCGAGTACCGCGCTCGAAATTTTGGTTCGACATTCGGGCGGGGGCTTGGAAAACGCGGACGTGGTAATTTCGCCCGCGCTGGATAACAAAACGTATTCGCGATTTAGCCGTTATCGTGAAATGATCGAATTGGGGGAACAGGCGGCGGAGGCGATGCTGCCAGTGATTCGCGCCGCCATCACAGAACCGCAATTCGCGCCTTCACCACTCTAGCTTTCACTTTTTGTTTTGCGTCTCTTGCTCGCATTTGGATGTAATGCTTCGAGTTCGCGCGTGAGGTGTGCCACTTGCGCGGCGAGGTCTTGGACTTGACTGCGCGTCGGTGTGCCGCGTTTTTCCAACGCGCGTTCGATTCTTAATTCGTCGGGCGAATGTGGATCGGGGTGCGCGGTCAATAATTTTTCCAAAATTTTCATACCTTGTTTCTTGTTCACGTCACCGCGTTCGATCAAGAGCATCATGCGCCGTTCGATTTCGGAATCCATGCGCGCATCGGCATTGAGGGGCAAAACGGTGTTGCGTAATTGTTTGATGGTTTGATTGCTCGCTTGAATAATGTTGGTCAAAACGGTGTTGGGCAAACCGCTGCTCGCTTGCCGTTCTTGTTCAAAAATAATTTGCGCCTGAATTTGCGAGGTAATGTCCTCGCCGCTGGTGTGATCGAGAACGGTCACATCGTCGCCTTGCCGAATCATGTCGGCGAGATCGAACAGGGTGACGTAGCGTTTGGCGTGCGTGTTGTACAGTTTGCGATTGTTGTAACGTTTGATGATGGGCATAGACTGCCTCACCCCCGACCCCTCTCCTCAAAATTTTGCCCGCAAAATTTTGAGGAGAGGGGAGTCGAGAGAGCTGGTATTTATGACGCACAGCGTCATAAACGCTAGTATAATCGTTGTGGGTTAAAAAAAAAAGCGCGGCGAGCGCGCAACGCATAGGAGGCGTCCTCTAACGCCGACGGGGCTCCCCGAAACGGATCGCCGCGCTAGAGCGCGCGGGCTACGCGTAACGTGGCGGGAAAAAAGAAAGAGAAACGCGCGATGAAATACATCGCACGTCTCTCCTCCCTAAAAACTTGAGGCGGGTCACACCTCTGGCAAGCCGCGCCTCGCGCGCAGTAAATTTACGCCATCGCTTCTTCGACTTGTTTGACGGCTTTTTTGACGGATTTGTTGACCTTGGCGACGTTCGCTTTTTGTTGTTTTTGCACTTGCGTCGCCAAGTGGCGCACTTCTTTGCCATTTTGTTTCACGAGTTTGCGGGCATCCTTTTCGATGCGCTCGCCGCGTGTCACAAATTTTTCAAAAAGTTTGCCGAGTTCGTCCGCCGCCACGCCGAACGCGCCGACGTACGCCAACGCCGCTTTGCGGGTAAATTCCAGCGCGCGGTTCGTCTCTGGGGTCTTGCCATTTTTTGCAGCCATTGTATTTGCCTCCGAACTTGAATCTGTTGATTTATGACGCAGTGCGTCATAATTGACAACATTATAACGCACTGCGTCATAAATGTCAAGAGCCAGTTTTTTGGCGCGAGACCCCAAGGGTTTCCGCAAACCCTTGGGGTCTTGTGCTACAATAGCTCCCGAAAGGAATCCTCTCATGCCCATCTTTCAAGACAGCAAACAATTTTACGCCACCATCGGCGAACTGATGGAACGCGCGAAAACGGATCCTGTCGTCGGTCCCAAAATCGCCAAATCCGGTGTTGTGCTGCAATTCCGCTACACCGATCCCGAAGCGGTGACGACGATCAACGCCAAAGCGAAACCGACGCAGCCCGGCGCGTTCGTGGATGTGATCAACGGTCCCACGAATTTGAAACCCGATATTGAAATGATCATGCCCGCCGATCTCGCGCATCAATTTTGGCAAGGCAAATTGAATCTCGTCGAAGCGTTGATGAAAAAGAAAATCATTCTCAAAGGCAGCCAGATGAAAGTGTTGGGCTTGCTGCCCGCCGTCGAACCGCTCTACAAAAAATATCCCGAGCTATTGAAAGAAAAAGGACTGGAAAAATTGATCGGCAAGTAGTCGCGCATGTCATTCTGAACGGTGCGATGACATACATCGTGTGAAGAATCTCTTTTTGGAAAGCAGAGATTCTTCACTCCGCTCGAAATGACAAGGATGAAGAGTGTATGTCAGACGAACGCGTAATCGTCGTAACGGGCGTGGCGGGCTATTGGGGCAACCGCGCCGCCGCGAAACTTTTGGAACAGGAAGATGTGCATGTCATTGGCATTGATAGCGAACCGCCCACGGAGAATGTGGACGGGCTCGATTTTATTCAAGCCGATGTCCGCAATCCCCTCCTCGTCGAACTGTTGCAAGAAGAAGAGGTTGACACGGTTTTGCATTTGCAATTCCGCGAAACAATTACTCCCAGCGAATCGGCGTTTGATCAAAATGTGATGGGCAGCGCGAAACTTTTGGGCGCGTGTTCCGAAGCAGGCGTGCAGCATGTTGTCCTCAAAAGCAGCGTGATGGTGTACGGCGCGCGTCCCGACAATCCCATGTTTCTGCGCGAGGACCATCCGTTGAACGGCACAAAAAAGTACGGATACATTCGCGATTGGATCGAGATTGAAAAATACGCGGCAAGTTTTCGCGAACAAAATCCCGATGCCGCCGTTACGGTGCTGCGCTTTGGACACATTGTCGGGAAAAAAGTAGATTCACCGATGACGCGTTTTTTGCGCGAAGAGGAAGCGGTCACGCTGCTCGGTTTCGATCCGATGATGCAGGTGATTCACCAAGACGATGTGCTGTCCGCGCTCGTTCATGCGGTCAACGGAAAATTTTCGGGAACGTACAACGTTGCGCCCGAAAAAGGAATGCCGCTGTGGAAAACGTTGGGGCTGGCGGGCAAGATACCGCTGCCTGTTTTGCATCCGCTCGCGTATTGGAGTGTTTCGCTCGGCGGTCCGCGTCTCGCGCCGATGCCGCTGGATTATTTGCGCTATCCGTGTTTGGGCGATACGCAAAAAATGCGCGACGAATTGGGATTCACGCCGCAATATGCGCCCGAAGAAACCGCGCGCGAACTTGCCTCGCAGCAGCGCGTGCGAAAATTATTTGGCAAGAAAAACGCGGACGCGTTGGATGAGGATCGTTTGCGTGATACGCTTCAACGGCGCAAACGTGCGCGGGCGCGCCAAGCATGAGGGGAGGAGATGAAATCATGGCAAAGAAAAAACAAGCGACAACAGAGACGCTGATCGAATCCTCCACCAATGGCGATGAAATGTTGGCGGAGGGCGCATCGAAACCGCGCAAGAAACGCGTAGCTGCAAAAAAATCTACCGCGAAAAAATCAACGCGCAAGAAATCCGCGCGCGCGCGTTTGCGTGTTGAAACAAGCGCAGATGCGATTCCCGAACTGCCCGACGTGCAAGAGGAACTCGAAGCAAGTCCGACGTGGCAAAAACGCAGCAAGCAGTTGGGGCAGGAATTGATTCACGAAGTTGAGATGGTGATGAAACGCGTGATACGTTTGTCACCCGCGTACAAAACCGATCTCGCCGTGCCAAGCGATGTCCAAGAGACGATTGGCGGCAATGTGGAAGCGGTGTTGGAAGGGACGGGCGGCGCGAGTATTTTGAAACGCGTGCAAAAATTGTTGCCCGGTGAAATGCTCGACCTGGACACGCTCAAGGGTATGTGGACGATGTTGAAATTTACGGGCGAGTATCAAGCTGATGTTTTCAAACGCCGCTTGAAGGGCGATTACGAGACGGACGAATGGGGCATGGATCAAGAATTTATTGACGCGGTGATGCCGTTCTTTGATTTCATGTACAACAAGTATTGGCGCGTGACGATGAACGGTTTGGAAAACATTCCCGATGAGGGACGCGCGCTGCTCGTCTCGAATCATTCGGGGCAACTGCCCTTTGACGGCGCAATGATCCTCAAAGGCATTTTGCAAAATCATTCCAGTTCGCGTTTCACGCGCGCGTTGTATGCAAATTGGTTTCCCACGCTCCCGTTCCTTTCCGACGTTCTCACTAAAACAGGTCAAGTGATGGCGAACGACGAAAACGCGCAGCGATTGTTGGAACAAGATAATCTCGTCGCGGTTTTTCCCGAAGGATACAAGGGCGTCGGAAAATTGTACAAAGACCGCTATCATCTCGCGCGTTTCGGGCGCGGCGGTTTTGTAAAAATTTGTTTGAAATCCAGGGCGCCGCTGATTCCCGTCGCGGTGGTGGGCGCAGAAGAAACGTACATTTCCATTCACAAATCCGCCACCCTCGCCAAACTAACAGGGTTTCCGTATTTTCCGATCTCGCCAACGTTTCCACTGCTCGGTCCACTCGGCTTGATCCCGTTGCCGACGAAATGGTATATTGACATCGGCGAACCAATCCCCACCGATCACTATCCCGAAGGCGCGGAAAATAATTTGATGCTCGTTTCGCAACTCACTGATCAAGTGCGCGATACGGTGCAAAGTATGATCAATGAACGACTGCGGATGCGGAAAAGTATTTTTATGGGATAAAAAACAGTGGTTGGGTTGTTAGGTGGTTCGGTGGTTGGTCAAACCACCGAACCACCCAACTACCGAACCACCCAACCACCAAACTACCAGAGGTGCATAATGCCAAAATTTTCAGACGCCGAAACATTGTACGGCGTCATGCGCGATATGTTTTCGCAAGTCGCGGAAAAAAATCCGAAAGCATTTGATGAAATGATCAAAGCGCGCTTGACCGTGCGTTTCAAGGTCAATGCCCCGTCCGCCGAAATTACGGTGGACGGAAAATCGCGTCCGCCGAAAATGACTTACGGCGCGTTCAGTGGACGCCCCGACATTGATCTCGATTTGACGGGCGACAATCTCGACAAATTGTTGAGCCATCAAATTTCCGCGACGAAAGCGGTGACGGATGGCACGATCAAATTCAAAGGCAATCCGCTGAAATTAAAAGCAATGCTCGGTGTAATCAAAGCGGGCAACGCGGTGTATGGGGATGTGTTAAAGGCGCACAAGGTGGGATAATGAAAAAGACCTCGCAGGTTCTGAAACCAACGAGGTCTTTTCACAAAATTACATCGCGTCGCGCTGGCGTTTTGTCGCGCGTGAGATCAAGCTCGACACCAACGAATGGCGACGCGCGAAAAAATTCCGAGAGACTCGGATAAAGTTTTGACTTTAGATACTTGAAGAAACGACGCCCATACTGTTTCATTTCGAAAGATCCTCCAGAGGTGCGAGTTTGGATTTTAGACTTTAGTCGGTCCGCTGGTCGAGTTAGGGACCCGCTGAAGCGTAGAATCCAAACCCATCCTGCAAGACTAAAAGAGTTCTAAAACCCGCGCTTCCTACACTCCCCATCAATCTCCTGCCACTTTTTCCCCTTGCTAAACGTCGCCGCCTCGTCCGCCGCCATGTTTTCCAACAACACTTGATACATCCCCAAACGTTTCACGCGTTTCCCCAACTTTGTTTTTTCCTTGTTCTCCTCCGCCACCATTCCCGCGTACACAATCGCAAACAAAATTTCAATTTCCACCGCGTCCAGTTTGTACATTTTCGCGCAAGTTTCAATCAAGCGCAGCGCGGTAGCCGTAATTTCGCGGGTCGTCACCTCGTAAATTTTTACAAAATCGTCATAGATTTTTCGCGCGGTATGCGCGCGCGCCAATTTTTGAAACGACGCAAAATACTCTCGATCATTCGGCGCGACGCGCGTATGATAAGGGCGCGTGAGATAGACACACCAATCGTCAAACGCGCCCTTGCCAAATTCCAAAAAACTGCCATCCACAAAACGCGTAATAAGGGTGGACATCAATCCTCTCCCAGCGCAAACGGATGCGCGGCATGGCGCAAAATCCGCCGCATAATTTCTGTCTCCCGTTCCGCCACCGCCGCTAAAAACGTTTCGGGCTTTTTCACTTTCGCAAATGCCTGATGCCCGCGTTCCAAGAACGCATACATCTCGTGCCAGCCCGCCGCGTGTACGGGTCCTTTTGCCATTTTCAAAGCCGCGCCCGTCAACGGAAAACGCGCCGTTTCTGCCGCCGCGCGCATCACGCGCCCCAACAATTCAATTTGCCGTTCGCGTTCCGCGACATTGTTACAGCGGCGATATGCTTCCGCATACAGTTCAGGCGTCAACGTTTCTTGGAAATTCAACTGCTCCACCAGCACGCGCAATAATGCTTCGTCCAATGCATGACTCAAGCGCGTGAGCTCAATCGCCTCCGTCGCAAGTTTCAACATTTCCGCTGGCACGATTTTCTTTAAGAAATTATACGCGCGTTCCGCGTCGTGATCGCGCTGTGTAAAGTCGCGCGCGCCGTACAAATCCGACAAAAAGAAATTCATGACGGGCGCGTACTGCGGCTGCGCGGAAAAGTCGCGGTACGTTTCCGCGATCCGCTGCCCTTGAAATTCGCGCACGCGCGCCATCTGCGGATCCAGACCCGCGCTCTCTACGCGTTCATGTTTCGCGTCCTCACTTTTTTGCGCCTGCTGCAAAACATTTCGCACAACGCGGAGGGGGTTGATTGATTTACTCATGGCGTGGCGACAGTGTCCGATCCTCACTTGCCAGTTCTTGGGCGCAGTGGCGCAACGCGGACGCCTTGTTCTGAATCCCGAATCAGCGTTTCCAAACGTTTCGCCCGCGTCGCTTGTTGTTTCGCGCTAATCACCCACCAATGCGCGGCGTGTTGATACGACGGCGCTTGTTTGGAAAACCACGCCCACGCTTTTTTGTTCGCGCGAAATAATTTCTCTTGCGCCGCATCCATCTTGCGCTCTTTGTTTTCAAAGGAATACTGATTTGTGAGTTTCTCATCGCGCCCATGAAACGCCGCAAGTCCAGTCGCGTGCATTTGTCCGAGCTGTTCCAATTCCGCCGCGCGCTTTAGATTCACCGCGCTCCAAATACTTTTTTTCTTGCGCGGCGTAAAGCGAAGCATCCAGCGTGTTTCATCAATCCTTTTGCCAACGCCGTCAATCCAGCCGAAACACAATGCTTCGTTCACCGCTTCTTTGTAGGTAAGCCCGCTTTTCCCCGAATCTTTTTTGTAAAGACCGACAATCAATTCCGATGCGTCGGCGTGATTTTTTTCAAACCACGCGCGGAGCGCGGATTGTGTTTTGAAAAATGTGGGTTTCATGGTGTCTGTTCACTTTCCCAATTTCTAGCGCCTGTGAGCGTGCAGCGAATCAACGCTTGTGTTTCCTCGAGCGCTTGCGGCGAGATATCTGTTTGCTGCGCGAGCGCGTGTTCAATCAAACGTGTCCAGCGCGCGTCCAACGCTTGGCTTGCCCAACGCGCGGCGAAAGGTTTGGAAACAATCGCGCCGTGTTCAAAACAATACCACGCGCGACACATCGTCAACACCGCATACGGTTGAAATCCCTCCTCCAACAGCGGCGACGGTTCCGCGAGAATGTGCGTCCACCATGATAACAAAATGCCCGCCACCGCGCCGCGCAATTCGTTCGCTGTGATGGGATCAATGAATGGCTGGATGGGCGAGCCCGCTACGACGACGCCATGCTCGCGCAAAATGTGACGTTGAATAACCCAATCGCTGTTGTGCGGCGCGACCAGAAATTCACCCTTGTTGTACTGTGGGCGCGGAACGTCATTCGGATCATAACGCCGCAGCGCGGCGCGCGCAATGTACGAACCCTCTAATTTCGTTGCCCATTTCACACCGCTTGTTGCGATTCGTTCGTGAAGCGCTTGCAATTTTGGAATCATCTCGTCTGCGATTTCATTCTTTGTGACGACGACAAAATCTACATCGCTCGAATGGGGATCAAAATCGCTGCTTGCCAGCGAACCGTACAAGTACATGCCCAAAAATTGATCGCCCAACGCGGTTTGCGTTTCGGACAAAAGCAAAGCGAGTAACGCATTCACATCCGCGTAGGGCGTCGGAGCTGGAGAAATGGCTGCCTCTTGCATGTGTGAAAGGGAGTATAACGACGAGAGGGGTGATGTCAAGAGCATTGCAAATTCCACCGCGCGTCGTATAATCGCCCCACGGCTCAAAAGCAGGAAGTATCCTCGGAGTCTCGACCATCCATGAAGAAAAAATCCGAAACCATTCCTACATCCGTTCAAAATCTGTACAATCCAATCGTGCGCGTCATTGATCAAGTGTGCGCGAAACATCTGAACGCTGAATACGCGACTCTGGCGCATCAACTTGCCGCCGCGCTCGCGCGCAAACGTCCAACACCTCTCGCGCGCGGCAAGCCCGAGGTTTGGGCGTGTGGCATTCTATATGCGCTCGGCACGGTAAATTTTCTGTGGGACAAGTCGCAGGCCCCACATATGCGCGCGGATGAATTGTGCAAAGCATGTGGTGTTAGTTCCGCGAGCGGCAGCGCGAAAGCAAAACAAATCCGCGATTGGTTTGATATGTTTCAAATGAATCCCAATTGGACGCTGCCAAGCATGACCGAACAGAATCCACTCATCTGGATGTTGGGCGTTTGTCGAAAGGATTGAGAATGGCTGATTTGAAATGTCAGTATCCGATAGTAATAGGAGTTGCCCCGCATTGCACGAATAAGGCGCGTTGGCATGATCGTTATGGCTGGACGTTTTGCGATGAGCATAAGACCGACGGTGATGTCTTGCTTGGCACAGAACGCCCAACAAAAGATGCACTGGACACGCCTTCGGCTATGTCCAAAGATGGTACGTCCGCTCAAAACGGCGTGCCAGTAATCTAAGCCGTTAGGCCGAGGTCGAGCCAGAAGGCAGCATTATCTGGAAACCATCAAGAACAATCCAACCTGAGGAGGAATAGTTTATGGCCAAGACCATGCTGGCAGTTGGACTAGCTGCCGCAACGCTCATCGTGTTCGTTGTCGTCATAGCCATGGGTGGGGCGCTGCAGGCCGGGCTCGCACCATGGCCAGGCGTCGCTGTTGCCGTCCTGGCGGTCGCTGCGTTCGCTGTGTCTCGCGAGCGCAGATCCTTGGTCGTCGCGGGACTGCTTGCGGCGAGCGGCATTGTCGGCGTCGTATATGGCTTGATAAGAACGGAGTTCTTGACGGCCATCTCGTTTCCTGGCCCGATCTTCGGAATCATCCTTGGAGTTCCGATACTCGGACTAGCTGTGGCGGAAGCTGTTGGGGCCACACGGGACCGAAAGAACTGGACTGCTTAGTGCCTATCCGAATAACCTGTGATATAAAGTGAGGTATGAAAAAACGCACCAAGAAAAAAACCAGTCTTCCACCAACCCCCAAGCCCAAGCGCACGCGCGCACGCACGCCGAAT